>JACCDT010478332.1_pt1 | contig 26238 bp, 25 predicted proteins | sample 7446291 | NCBI WGS metagenome assembly JACCDT01 (sample SAMN15323446, study PRJNA562643) | freshwater metagenome | isolation source: river surface water | place: USA:Blue River Watershed | collected 2017-08-17 | reverse complement strand
TACCATTTGAAGAGCGTGCAGCACTTGGCCTCTACACAGTGGCAGAGCGCGAAGCAGCACTGAACAATGGTGGCGAGTACGCACCTATTGCGAGTGTTGATACCCCAAAAGCGGTAGCTGCTCCTGCGGCGGCTCCTGCGGTTGTAAAGGCCGAGGTAAAGATTGAAGCAAAGCCGGTAGAGGCAGCAGCTCCAGCAGTTGCTCCAACAATCGGATCATCTTCTGATCTTCTCGAGTCAATGGGAATCAAATCAGATGCACCACTCTGTATGACATGTGGCGTCAAGATGCGTATGTCAGGTGCATGCTTCGTATGCGAAGGTTGCGGCAACACATCAGGTTGCAGCTAAATAGCTAAAAGTTCAATAGCCTTGGCTATCTGAACAGTTGGAATTGTCCAACCCCGTTAAAGAACCCCGTCTCTTTATGAGGCGGGGTTCTTTCTTTTCCGCCAAAGCACATTTAACCTTTCATCTATGAATAAAAAAGCTGAGTCCCAGATTATTGAAACTCTCGGAGTCAATACCGTTCCTGAAAACGAGCGCACCGCAAAGCCAACGAGCATCCTGCCGGTCTTCCTTGGGTCCAATATGGCGCTCTCGGTTATGGTCTTTGGCTGGCTTGCTGTTTTCTACGGCCTGAGCTGGTGGCAATCAGTTTCGGCAATTCTTGTTGGCACAATTGTGGCAGCGCTCTTTGTATCATCATCAGCACTTCTCGGCTGGTCAGGGGCTACCAATAACTCGGTGGCATCTGGTGCGATCTTCGGTGTTCGTGGTCGATTAATCGCATCCTTTGTCGGTCTATTGCTATGCATTCAGTATGTGGCGCTGACAATCTGGACCGGGGGAGAGATTATCTCCTCTGGCTGGGCGCGCATTCGTGGCATTGATGTCACCGATGGACTCTTGATTGCGGGATACGTTCTCATCTCTATCGCCACCGTCATCTTTGCAATTTTGGGATATCGCTATTTAGTACAACTCAATAAATTTATTGTCGTAGCAATGTATGGACTCGCACTGCTAACAGTAATTGCATTGATCGGCCCATTCGATAGCAACTATGCCGGCACTCCAGACCTCTACCTCCTAGGTACTTTCTGGCCGACCTGGTTCTTGGCTGTTCTCACTTGCGGCGCTGCGGGGCCAATCTCTCTTGTGACGCAGAGCGGCGACTGGTCTCGCTATATGTCTTCAGCTAATAGCAAAGTTGTAATTGCGCGAAATACCTTTATTGCAATGACTATTGGTTTGGCTACACCAACGATCTTCGGAGCATTTATTGCAGTGGCAGCATTTGATGAGGATTCATTTGTTGCAGGTTATGTTGCTGGTTCACCTACCTGGCTGCTCTGGCCACTCTTGCTGATCGGTTTCATTGGTTCTCTTGGCCAAGGTTCAGTCAACCTTTACTCAATGGGACTTGATATGGATGCAATCTTGCCGAAGCTCTCTCGCTTGAAATCAACTGTTCTTGTCTCAGCGATTGCTACTGGATTGGTCTTTATCGGTAAGTTCGTTTTTGACGCAGAGACTGCAGTAACCAACGCAACTCTCTTCTTGACGGCACTCGGCACAGCATGGATTGCAATTACGCTCTTTGGATACTTCCGAATGGGCGGCTCACTTCATAAGGAAGATTTACAAGTATTTAACCAACGAGGCAGTGGTGGTCGCTATTGGTATACCGCTGGTTGGAACTTCAAGGCGAGCATCGCATGGGTGGTTGCTAGTATCACTGGAATTCTCGGAATATCGAGCGAGGACTACACCGGACCGATCGCAAACGCCTTAGGCGGAGTGGATGTCAGCGTCGTAGCGTCAGCAGTGGTGGGAATCGGCCTCTACTGGCTCTTGGATCGCTCTCCACAAAAGTAGTTCTTCAGTAACTCTTAAGATATATTAAGAGTTATGAAAGAGTCTAAACTGCTTCCATTCCTGAGGTCTCAGACCCAGGGGGAACTTCTTGCGCGCCTCTTTCTTAATCCCGATCGAGAGTTCACTCTCTCGGCACTTGCGCGTGCAATTGGTAGTTCAGTCCCAGGGGTTCATCACGAAATCGAGCGCCTCTATAACGCTGGCTATATCAACGAGCGGCGCGAGGGCAGAAATCGCCTCGTGAGCGCGCGATTGGATTCAGTTATCGCTGAGCCGCTCACTACCTTGCTAGCACTTTCATATGGTCCTATTCCAGTCATCGAAGGTGCTCTTGCCGGTGCCAAAGGCATAGCTAAAGCATTCGTATTTGGTTCGTGGGCTAAACGTTATAGCGGTGAATCAGGTGGAGTGCCCAACGATATTGACCTGGGAATAATCGGTAGCGCCACAACAGATGAGGTAGAGGATTTGTTGCAAGATGCAAAGAGAATTCTTGGGCGAGATATTGATATCAAGAAGTTTACGATGAGTAATTGGAACGAAGGAAGCTCAATGATTGATGAGATAAAGAGTTCTCCACACTACTTTCTCGACTTAAAGTAGTTGTCACCAGCCACTATTACCGTGGCCAAATGATTACATTCACCAAGAACAAGGAATATATAGCGAAGAAAGTCCAGCAACAACTCTTAACAGAGATCTCATCAAAGTACCTCGATGCGTTCAATATGTTAGATACTGCTGCGCGACACCTTGATGCAGCACAAACTATTTATGAAAGTGACTTAGAAGGGTCTTACATCCTTATCTATGATGCAGCTCGCATATCGATGACTTCAATCCTTCTTCTCAACGGATTGAGGCCAACGGCTCACGGAGGTCATGTCATAGTGGGCGAGGCGGTGCGCGCCATGATTGGCGGGGAAGGAATCAAAGTTTTCAATAGGTTTGATCGTTTAAGGAATCGGCGAAATAAAATTGAATATTATGGCGACGCTCATTTCATACTCACCCTTGAGATGGTGCTAGAAGATTTTCAGGCATCCAGAGCGATATACGAGGCTTCTCTCGGCTTCTATCAAGAAAATGCGGCAATTACCGCTCAAATTAGCGAGAATGAGCAATAAGGGTATATTTAAGCCATTGTTATCGGGGTCGATGTAATTTCGAACCGGCGGTTATAGTCCGCGACCCGCACGCAGCCAGCGCGCGGTTGACTCAGTGAAACTCTGGGACCGACGGTTAAAGTCCGGATGAGAGATAACAAAAAGTTCAGCGCACCCATTGTGGGGTTCGTTGGCCTTTGCCTTTGCTTACCCCCGATAACTCGTGCCACACCAAACGAGAGGGGAAGCGATGATCAATATCAACGATGCATATGCGCGTCTTGCTCTCCTCTCACTCCAAAATTTAGGCAAAACCGCACCTAACCCCAACGTCTCTGCAGCTATCTATGGCGGCGATGGACAATTGATTTCAGAGGGTGCTCATAATCCAATTCTTTCCACCGATCACGCAGAAGTTGTCGCTATCAAGAAAGCCGGAGCTACTGCCCGCGGTGCAACGATTGTTGTTTCTCTCGAGCCATGTAACCACACCGGAAAAACAGGTCCATGTGTCGATGCGATTATTGAAGCAAGTATTTCAAAAGTTATCTACGCCGTCAAAGATCCCAACCCAATCGCAGCAGGGGGAGCAGATCGTTTGCGTACCGCGGGCGTTGAAGTCGAATACGTGGAGAGCGCAGAACTAGCAGATATTCAAGGTGCGTGGCTACATCGCATTTCAACAGGTCGCCCATATTTTAAGTGGAAAGTTGCCGTTACTCTCGATGGTCGAATTGCTGCTGCAGATGGCTCATCACAATGGATTACATCAGAGGCTGCTCGAGCAGATGTACAAGTTCTGCGTTCTCAATCAGATGCCATTCTGATTGGCACCGGTACTGCCATTGCAGATAACCCAACGTTGCGCCCTCGAATTGAAGGAGCGAATGAGCCGATAAGAATTGTGATGGGTAATCGCGATGTACCAGCAGGGTCGAATCTCCACGACGGAATCGGCGAAACCATCTTTGTGAAGAGTCACGAGGCGTCAGATCTGCTCAATGTCCTAGAGAGCGCAGCTATCAATCAAGTACTTGTTGAAGCTGGCCCAGCGCTTGGAAGCGCACTCTTTGCCGCGGGATTGATCGATGAAGTAGTCGTCTATCAGGCTCCCAAAGTATTGGGCGCGGGAAAAACTTGGCTGGAAAATATTGGGGTGAACTCAATTGAAGATGCGCGTGCACTTTCTTTGATCTCATCAGAGAAATTCGGCCCGGATGTGAAGTTCCGTTACAGAGTGGAGAAGCGCTGATGTTTACAGGTCTTGTTGCCGAATTAGGCACAGTTGTGGGAATAACAAAGGGCGAAAGCTCCTCAGTGCTCACTATCAAGGCACCCGCATTGGTACCAGAGCTCGCTATCGGTGACTCCATCGCCGTAAATGGCACATGTTTAACAGCGACTTCATTAACCGCGGATTCTTTTACTGCTGATGTGATGGTGCAAACTCTTTCATTAACTTCGCTAGGAAAGCTAGAAGTTGGCTCTAAGGTCAACCTCGAACTCGCAGCACAGATGGATATGCGGATGGGTGGCCATATTGTTCAAGGCCACGTGGATGGAGTTGCGACCGTAGTCTCCCGCACACCGGGGGAGAAGTGGGAACAATTCATCATTGAAGTGCCGGCAGATTTGTCGCGTTACATCGTCAATCAAGGATCCATCTGTGTCGACGGGGTCTCTCTGACAGTGGGAGAAATAAATGATTCCAATAATCAGGTCACGCTCTGGTTGATCCCTGAGACCCTAGCAAAGACCAATCTTTCTTCGAAAAGTACTGGCGATATCGTCAACATCGAAGTCGATATCTTGGCTAAGTATGTAGAGCGATTGATTTCAAAGGGTGGCAAGTAATGTCAATTACAGCAGCGCTTGATGAATTCGCAGCAGGCAAATTTCTGATTGTTACAGATGATGAATCCCGCGAGAACGAGGGCGATCTGATCGTCCTTGCAGAGAAGGTCACCGCAGCACAGACAGCATTTATGGTCCGCCACACCACCGGCATTCTCTGTGTGGCAATTGATCGCGCTACCGCTCGCCGCCTTGAATTGCCTCTGATGTATGAGAGCAATCAAGATAAGCGAAAGACGGCGTTTACAGTCACTATTGATTCGGCGAGCGTTTCAACAGGTGTCAGTGCCATCGAGCGCACATCAACTATTCGTGCGATTGCAGATCGCAACTCGCAGGCAAGTGATTTCATTCGCCCGGGACATATATTTCCTTTGATTGCTCACCCAGAGGGTTTGGCAGCGCGAGGAGGCCATACTGAAGCAGGAACTGCGTTGGCAGAGTTAGTAGGAGCAGCCCCGGCAGCACTGTTGTCAGAGATTGTTAACGAAGATGGCTCTATGGCCCGAGGCGATGCGCTCCGCGCATTTGCTACCGAACATCAGATAACAATGATTACCATTGAAGAGCTCACTCAGTATTGGCGCGAACAGAACAGAAGTGCCACAGATTCTGTAGAACTGAACTGGTCAAATGTGCAGCTGCCCGAAGGTGCCTGGCAGCTTGCGACTTACCCAGCGCTGAAGGCGCGTGACCATGTCGTCGCTCGCTTTGGAGAGGGCAAGAAAACTCCCAAGGTTCGCATCCATTCAGAGTGCTTTACTGGAGATGTCTTAGGCTCGCTACGCTGCGATTGCGGAGAGCAATTGGCCATGTCCAAGAAGTTAATCACCCAGCATGGCGATGGCTACATCATCTATCTCCGTGACCACGAAGGTCGTGGCGTGGGCTTGGCTGAAAAGCTCAAGGCATATCAATTACAGGATCAGGGCCTGGATACAGTTGAAGCGAATGTAAAGCTTGGTCATCCGATCGATGCCCGTGACTGGAGCGATGTGGTTGAGATTCTCCGCACTCTTGGGATCTCTGAGATGACGCTTCTGACAAATAACCCTGAGAAGGTGAAGGCGCTGAGAGATAACGGTTTCAGCGTGACACAGGAGAATCTTGCAGCTCAGATTCATCAATATAACGAGAAGTACATTGAAACAAAGCGAGTAAAACTGGGACACGAAAGAGGTAACGCATAATGGCCGGACACGCACCAGAGATTGCTATCAAGAAGCATCCCAAGTCAAAGGTCGCAATCATCTCTTCATCATGGCATCCTGAACTCTGCGGCGATCTCATCGCTGGCGCTCGTCGCGCACTCGAAGCTGCCGATGTAAAGAAAATTGAAGTGATCTATGTACCTGGTTCATTCGAGATTCCACTTGCAGCACAGAAGGCATTCGAAAGAAGTTTCGACGCAGTTGTTGCGGTTGGTCTAGTTCTTAAAGGTGAGACTCCACACTTTGATTATGTCTGCCAAGGCGTGACACAAGGTGTTATTGATGTGCAGCTCAAGTGGTCAAAGCCAATTGGGTATGGAGTCTTGATGTGCAACGACCTAGAACAAGCAATTGCCCGTTCAGGGGTACCTGGTAGCAAAGAAGATAAGGGTTACGACGCAGCGATTGCTGCTCTTGCTTTTCTATAGGAAAGTATTTGTTTAGGCGACGAGAAGCGAACGCTTAGAGAGTCCCATCCAGAAACCTTCAATCAAGGTTTCTGGCGCAGCATCGATATCGTCTCCGGCACCGAGTGCAACGAAAAGCGGTGTGAAGTGTTCGACCGTTGGGTGTGCATACTGAACTGCGGGAGCGAGATCTTTATAGGCAGCTAGTGAATCGATGTCACCTTTTGCGAGACGCTCTGCCGCCCAGGCATCAAATTCAGAGGACCACCCTGGCGCCTTCGCATCGAAGGACCAATCGCGAATATATGGAAGTCCATGAGTCATAAAGCCAGAGCCAATAATCAAAACGCCTTCATCGCGCAGTGGTGCAAGACGGCGACCGATCTCAATGAGTTTTCCGGGATCAGATGTTGGCATCGACATCTGCAATACAGGAATGTCATGGTCTGGATACATCACGCGTAATGGAACCCATGCGCCGTGATCAAGCCCACGACGAGATTCATGGAGCGGCTCTGACTTTGGCATCATCGCAGCAATTCGTGTGGCTAACGCCGTTGCATCTGGGGTCTCGTAGGTCATCTCAAAGAACTTCTGCGCAAAACCACCGAAGTCATAGACCAGTGGAGTGCCAACATGAGGAGATGAGATTGCAATTGGAGCTGATTCCCAGTGCGCTGAGATAATCAAAATCGCCTTCGGCTTCTCAAACTTCTTTGTGATCGCTGCGAGTTCACTGCTCCAGATCGGATCATCTAAGAGCAGGGGAGCGCCATGTCCGATATAGAGGGCGGGCATCTTTTCCATAAGAAGAGAATAGCAGAAGTAGTTGAAAATTCAACTACATTGTTTAGTCGCTTACGACAGGTAAGGTGTGCGGCATGAGCGACCTCTCTACCCAAGTGCGGGCAGCGTTAGATGCAGCCGTCTCCGCTATTGGCGGAAAGCCGCGTGAAGGCCAGATTGAGATGGCTGAGGCTGTTGCCAATGCGCTGACCGATCGCCATCACCTGATGGTCCAAGCTGGTACTGGCACAGGAAAGTCACTTGCCTATCTCGTTCCGGCGTTGGTGCATGGCCGAAAAGTTTTGATTGCAACAGCAACCCTGGCGCTTCAACGCCAATTGGTAGAACGTGATCTGCCTGCAGTTGTGCCTGCACTGGAGAAAGAACTCGGTCGCGAGATCACCTATGCAATCTATAAGGGCGTTGGCAACTATGTCTGCCTCGCCAAGATGAATTCAGAAGAGCCAGATCCTGATAGCGAACTATTACTTGAATCTTCCTATCTCGAAAAGGATGCCAAGCGACTCCATCCCTGGGCGCGCAGCAAGGATGTCTCGGGTGACCGCGATGATGCACCTGAAGTAGATCGCAGAGTCTGGGCCGCAAATTCTTTATCAGGTCGCGAATGCGTAGGAGCAGATACCTGTGCCTGGGGAAGTGGTTGCTTTGCGGCAAAGGCAAAGGCGAAAGCGCAAGATGCTGATGTAGTTGTCACCAACCATACTTTGCTGGCAATTGAAATCGTGGACGCTCACCCTATTTTGCCTGAGCGCGATGCAGTCATCATCGATGAAGCACATGAGTTTATGGATCGCACCACCCAAGCTGTGACGGAGGAGTTAACAGCAGCACGCGTTCAACGCGCGGCAGCGATGGCGCGTAAATATATGCCCGGAAAAGTATCTGAAGCTTTTACCAACGCTGCTGACTCTTTCTACGATGCAATGAATGATTATGGCGCCGATGTGAAAGGTGATTTTTCAAAGCAGGGGCGACTATCAGAGATTCCGCAATCCCTCGAGCATCCGATTCGTAAAATCCGCGAAAGTGCAACGGCCGTTGCCCAGACTCTTTCATCCGATGAAGAGATTCTTGATCCAGATGCCTTGGCAGAGCGAGCTCGCGTGAAAGGTGCGGTCCAAGAGATTGCGACCATCGCTGGAAAGCTACTGAAGATGGGCGATACCCATGTGCTCTGGTATGAACCCACTTTCTCTACCCTCTACCTGGCGCCGCTATCTGTTTCGCATGTCCTGCGCAGCAACTTACTGACACAGACGCCTGTGATTGCGACATCTGCAACGTTGACTGTGGGCAACGGCTTTGATGCAATGGCAAAGAGCATCGGATTTATCGTTGGTGAAGATGGCGAGCAAGATGTTAAGGATGGCGAGATTGATCCCGCCAACTTGCAGACAATGGATGTGGGCTCGCCTTTTGACTTTGCTAATCAAGGAATGCTTTATCTGCCAAAGCACTTACCAGAACCTACTCGTGATGGAACATCACCTCAGGTACTTGAAGAACTCGGCGAACTCATCGATGCTGCCGGTGGACGCACCTTGGCGCTCTTTAGTTCATGGCGTGGAGTAGAGGCAGCGGATGCACATCTGCGTAACGTTTTAAAAGAGCGACCTATCTCGATCATCACCCAAAAACGTGGCGATGCTGTGGCTCCATTGGTCGAACGCTTTGCTAAGGATGAAACCTCTGTACTTTTAGGAACCATGTCGCTCTGGCAGGGAGTTGATGTTCCAGGTAGCTCTTGCATTTTGGTTGTTATCGATCGCCTGCCATTCCCGCGCCCTGACGAACCGGTATTAGCGGCGCGTTCGGCACTTGCTGATACCGCTGGCGGCAGCGGATTTATGCAGGTCTCAGTTCCTCGTGCAGCTCTGCTCTTGGCGCAAGGTGCTGGCCGTCTCATCAGAAGTATTGATGACCGAGGTGTGGTCGCCATCATGGATTCGCGCATCGTCACCAAGCGCTACGGCAGTATTTTGCTCAATTCGATGCCACCGCTCTGGCGCACCAACGATAAGCAGGTGGTTCGAGATTCACTGAGCAGACTCGCAGCATCCATGAAATCATAGGAATATGCCGAAGATTGTTACCGAGACTCTCGCGCAGCACCGTGACTGGCGCAGGAGCCAACTCATTGATGCTGCTGCTGCGATTGCCCTCGAATCCGGGGGAGCGGCGATTACCGTTGCTGCGGTAGCCGCTCGGGCAGGACTTTCTCGTACATCTGTCTATGAATACTTCGCAAGCAGCGCCGACCTAGCCGCTGATCTAGTCATTGATGAGTTGAAGATATTTGGTAATGAGCTTGCTCAGATTTCTTCTGCTGGAGAAACTGCAATTGAATCGATTGATCTATGGATCGAAGGTTCTCTTCGCTACATCGCAGATGGTCGACACTTGCTGGCAAAGGCGCTCAATGCCGTTGATTTGCCTCGCAATCGCGGCGCTGCGATTGGTGCGGCTCACGGAGCCCTACTTATACCCCTGCGTAGTCAATTAGAAGAGCTTGGCGTGAGGGATGTTAATTTCGCGCTTTCACTGATTCAGAGCACAACTGATGGCGCTTCCAAGCGAATTGAACGAGGTGACGATGCAGAACTCGTTATCTCATCGACTCGTGAGTTCTGCATCGCCGGGCTTCAAGCCCTCGTCCGTTAATTTATTTGATTTTTACTGGAATGCTCTTCTTGAGCGCGTTCCACATTCCTGCCTTTGCTGGCGCAGATGCAGTCAAGGTGCAAGGGCCCTTTACCTCTACAAGAGTTAACTCCACTCGACAATTCTTTGAGTTGGACTTGTAAGAGATCTCTTCACCAAAGTTGGTCTCGACCGGTAGCGCCTTGCTCTTACCCTTTGCAATAGAGAGAGACTTCAAAGCTACCTTCTGAGTTCCCGGAACGAGAATGAATGGGAAGTTACCTGAAGCAGCAGCTGTTGTTGCTGAGGCAGCAGTTGAGTATGCGAGTGCGCACTGTCCTGCACCCTTGAGCGCAGTGAAAACGCCATTTGCGTAAGTGCAATCAGGTGTCAGTGAAGTAAGCGTAATGACAGCACCAGACTTTGCGGTTGCCACAATCTTCGCCTCAGCGCGGTATGCAAGGTTGCTTGGAACATTGCGCACTAGCGCTTTACCGTTGAGGGTTACCAAAATTTCATCTGCTGCGAGTACTGGTGCTGGGGCTGATGTTCCCGCTTTGAATGTAATAGGGGAGAACTTATCTTCTGAAAAATCCATTGGTGCAGTGTGATCGAGACGGAAGAAGAGACCGCATTGAACCTTGGTGCAATCAACGGTTACTCCCTTGCCGGTGATAGTTCCGGTTACAGGCATTGCAATTCCACCTGTTGGGCTTACAGTTCCCGGGCTACCTGCAGCACTCACCCAGAGTTGGTTTGTCTCACTACATGTAGCAGGACGAGCAGTTCCAACTGGTTCGACACATTGCTGGATATACATGCCCTTGCCGGCAGGAAACTTTGTAAATCCACCATTGATCTTTGTGCCAGCTGGGTCGAGATTTGTTAACGGAGCACTTGCCCAGGCAAAGGTCTCGGCCTGTGCCTGAGGCACGAATGCCAGCGTTGAAAATGCGAGAACGAGGACTGTGAAGAGCGAACGTATTTTCATGTGATTCCTTTTTCTTGAGTCAGTCGTTGCGGATGGTTACTTAATCGTGATGGGGATGTAGATGTCGTGGCTGCGATCACCTTCATGGAGGTGATCGGACCTGACAGTGATTGCACACTTCACTTTGCGGCAATCAAACTTTCCGATTTTTCGAGTGATGGCCACGTCTTCAGCAAAGCGACCCCCTGGAGCAAATGGAATTGCTAGACCTTGTCCATAAGGTGGAGGATTCGATGAGATCCAATATGAAGCCTCTCCGGTGCCGAGCTTATTTACGCCACCACCGCAAGGTGTCGGCGCCTGGCCTTTCTTCGGAACAACGCAGTAAGCAAGATAGAGGCCTACAGTTTCGTCAAAGCCTTTTCCGGTGACTTTAACTTTCATCTCTTTCTTAAAATTCGATTGCGCAATGGTGAGTTTTCCACCATGAGTTCCGGTCACTGACACGGCAGCATGAGCTGGTGTTGATACGGCAAAAATCAAGGTAAGGATCACAGCTATCCGAGATTTCATAGGTAGAGCCTAAAGAATTGGTGAAAAGCATTTATCCGACAACACTTGGCGCCCTGTCGGAAATATCTCTGCCAGAATCACGCCCATGAGAATCAAAGCGCTCGTTGTTGCGCTGGTCACAGTGGCTGCGCTCACAGGATGTGGCACAACTGCAGGCACGGCTATTGATATTTCAGCCAACGATGTAATAACTTCACGGATCGAATCCGCTGAAACACCGAGTTATTCTCGAGTGGTTGCGTTAGCAAATGGATCTGCAGAAATCATCGACTCACTGGGCTTGAAGTCAATTCTTATCGGTCGCGATATCGCAAGTAATGAGCCAGCTTTGGAATCCATTCCAGTCGTGACCTCCGGCCATCAAGTTGTGGCTGAGAAAATCATTGCCCTCAGACCAGATCTAGTAATTATTGATTCATCAGTTGGCCCTTCGCAAGCAATCGAAACGCTTAAGAAAAGCGGAATCAAAGTTGAGAGCATTGAAGAAGTATGGACTGTTGAGGGTATCTCTCAGAAAGTTGTAGCCGTTGCATCGCTCTTGGGTGTACAGAAATCTGGTCAACAACTAGCAGATGCAATTGAAGCCACGATTGTCGGAGCGTCAGAGAATGTTTCTGGATCTCCACGCGTTCTCTTTCTCTATCTCCGAGGTGGAAATTCAATTTACTTTGTAGGCGGCAAAGGCTCTGGCGCAGATTCTCTATTAGCAGCGATTGGTGCCGTCGATGTTGGTGCATTAACCAACTCCAAGCCCTTCTCGCCATTGACCGCTGAATCAATTATTTCGCTCAAGCCGGAAATCATTATGGTTATGAGTAAAGGACTGGCATCAGTCGGGGGAGTATCTGGATTACTGGCTCTACCTGGAGTCGCGCAGACTCCGGCTGGCAAAGATTCGCGAGTGATTTCAGTTGACGATTCACTACTACTTTCCTTCGGTGCACGCACGCCATCGCTTCTGAACAAGTTAGCTGCCGCACTCAATGAGGTTCGTCAATGATGTCGATTAAAGGAAGGCGTTTCCTGCTTTTGGCCCTCCTCATATCGATATCTGGATTCGCACTCTTTGCGCTAACAGTGGGAAGTTCGAATCTTCAATCTCCATGGAGTTACATTTTTGATCGCTCTTTAACTGGCGTCGGCCACGACATCATCTGGGATATTCGTTTCCCAAGAGTCCTCACCGCTCTTTTAGTGGGAGCAGCGCTCGGTGTCGCTGGCGCCCTTTCGCAATCTGCTACAAATAATCCGCTAGCAGATCCATCCATCATTGGAACATCTGCCGGAGCAGCGCTCGGTGCAGCCTTGGCAGTTGTACTCAACATCGCAACAGTCGGAACATTCGGCGCTACTGTGGCCGCAACCATCGGCGCACTCATTGCATCGGTCCTGACCTTTTCGCTCTCACGCTCGGCGCTGCAATTAGTAATCGTAGGAATCGCCACCTCTGCTTTATTCACAGCTGCCTCAGGTTTGCTGATTGCCATCGCCGATAAACCAGAGGCACGTTCAATCTCCTTCTGGTCGATGGGCTCATTAGCGCTGACCCAATCGAATACCCTGCAATTGTTGGCGCCGCTTGTCATCGTTTCGTCCATCGCCGCATGGTTCTATTCGCAACGCATGGATCTCTTGGTACTGGGCGATCGCGAGGTCTCCCATCTTGGCTTCAATCCACAGCGGATGCGATTAATTGCATTTGTGCTTATCTCAATCTTGATTGCATCTTCGGTAAGCGTTGTTGGCTCCATTGCATTCTTAGCACTCGCCGCACCTCACATCACACGCTTCTTGATTGGACCAACAAATCGCCCTTTGATGATTGGTTCTGCAGTAATCGGGGGCGGTTTACTCCTTGTGGCCGATACCGCTGCGCGTGCATTGGTGCCACCTATTGAACTTCCAATTGGATTGATTACCTCTCTTATCGGTGCGCCTATTCTCATTCTAATTCTTCGTAAGAGCGGGGAGGTCTGGCGATGATTACATGTTCGCAGATCACTCTTGGCTACGGTGGTCGCACAGTGTTAACGGATTTCTCGGCTCAATTTAAGGCGGGCACGATCTCTGCAATTCTTGGCGCTAATGGTTGCGGTAAATCAACTCTCTTGACCGCATTAGCTGGTGATCTGCTACCGCAATCTGGCGAAATTGCTCTCAATAAGAAATCCATGAGCGAGTACACAGTGAAAGAGCTCTCTTTATTTCGCTCGGTAGCAGCGCAAAGCCACCAGTATTGGATGGCATATACAACATCAGAGATTCTCCACTTAGGACACGACTCTGTTAAGCAGGAAAAATTCAGATATCTCATCGATGCATTGGGGCTTGAAAATTTCCTCAATCAGAGCGTCACAACTCTCTCTGGTGGTCAATTGCAACGCATTGAAATAGCGCGCGCACTGTTAAGAGAGAGCCCAATCGTTTTGCTGGATGAACCATTTGCTTCTCAAGACCTAGCATCCATTTCAAAAATTCAGCAGCTCTTGATTGCAGAGCGAGCGGCAGGAAGAACCGTCATTCTTGTTGCCCATGCACGCCGAGAAGAATTATCGTGGTGCGATCAGATTATCGAGTTAGGGACTAGATAGCTCTTTCGATTGCGTCGGTTGCCGCAAGACGCAGTGCCGGCCAGCTCTTCGCAAAGCTTGGGTGGAGCACCATTCTTTCAACATCATCAAAAGCTACCCATCGCACTTCATGGGATTCGTCATTGAGTTCATGACCTTCTAAGTTATTGCTCGCTACCGCGATGACGGTGGAGTATGACCAGATGCCGTGATCATCGGTAAATGTTGTTAGCGGAGTTACATGATCCGGATTAATACCGGTCTCTTCTACCGCTTCTCGCAAGGCAGCTTCCACGATGCTCTCATGTGAATCGCGAGCACCGCCTGGAATTCCCCACGTATCCCCATTGTGAACCCACGGTGCACGGTGTTGTAAAAATATTGCACCATTACGAATCAGAAGAATGCCAGCTGCGCCGTGCTTGCCCCAATGTTTGGAGCCACAGGTGCATTCAATCCATCCATCACCATCGCGCGCAGCCATATCCCTACTGTTCCATATCTATCCACAGATGTCTCGACGACTTCGTTCAAGGCAGAAAGAAATACCTAATCTGCGGCGATGAAAACATTAAAAGCTCTCATCCTTTTCGCCTTGTTGGTGCCTATCACGTCCGCTGCTGGCGCAGATTGCATTGAGAAAGCCTGCATTGAGGTCTACACCCAAGATGGCCACATCGTTATTGAGGGACGGAAGGGAAGTGGCGAGAAATCCACCAAGGTGATTTCTCCACCATCCAAGAGCGCGGCATCGAAGGTAAAGGTGAGTAGAAAACCTATTGCCAAGCCGCCTGCAACAAAAACCAGCAAGAAACCAACAATCAAGAAGCCTCGAAAGAAACCAGTGGTGAAGAGAACCGCTCAAGCTGCTACTTCCTTAGAGGATAAATTGATTGAATCTATTCCAACCGCAGGCATCAGTTATCAACCCGCATTCTCACCGCTAGTGCAGACACCGGTGTATTTCTGGTCCGACATTCCCACGGTCGTGACGAAGAAAGTGGAGATTGTTGGCGAGGTCGTCAATGTGCGACTGCGGCCGACATTTATCTGGCACTACGGCGATGGCGTTATTTATATGACGCGCAAGGTTGGTGCTCCCTATCCCGATGGCGAAATCCAGCACACATATTCCAAACCCGGTCATTACCTCATTGAACTCATCACGCGATGGGATGGGGAGTTCACCATCGATGGGATCTCTGCCCGTATTCCCGGCGAGATCACGACCGTTTCGGTCCTTCCAATCACAGTTGTAGCCGCCCCGATCCGATTTATGAATTGAGAGAAAATGCCCACTTTAACTTCTGCCAACGATCTCATTACCGCTATTCCATTCCTCATCGGTTTTCATCCCACTAACTCCATTGTCCTTATCTCAGTAAAGGATGGAGCCATCGGTCTCGCGATGCGTATTGATCTTCCAGAACATTTAGTAAGCGAACAAATTGATCTCTTGGCGCACCATTTCCTACGAGATCAATCCGAAGCGGCGCTCTTGGTGGCATATATGCCGGAAAATCGCGATGATGGCGATTCGATTTTAATTTCTCTGGGCGCCGGTTTAATTCGCAATGGCGTTGATATTCAAGAATCCATCGTTGTGCAATCCAATCGATACCGTTCAATTATCTGTAGAGACCAGAGCTGCTGCCCGCCGATTGGTAAAGAGATGCCTGAGATAAGTGCATCAGAGATCGCAGCAGAGCATGTCATCGCTGGTATTCCTATGCCCTTTGAAAATATCTCACAATTGATAGAGACCCTCTCACCAGATCCCGCCTCGTTAGCTTTGAGTTGGGCTAGCGAAGTCTCAGCTTTCGCGATTGATGACGACGATCTTGATGTAGGTGCGCTGCGCCGCGACGGGGTAGAGACCATGGATTTACTTCTCGATGATTTTCGAATGGGCTATGGAGTAACAAATCGCACTCTAGTTGCTCGAATGATTGGTCGCATGAGCGACTTGCAAGTGCGCGACTACGCGATGGGGGTCCACAGTGAAGATACCTATGACATTTACTTCACTATGTGGCGCGAAGTTCTTCGTCTCGCACCAATTGGGTTTGTGGCACCGATTGCCTGCATCGTTGCAGCGATGGCATATGAAGGTGGCGATGGTGCGCTGGCGCAGAAGGCCCTTGATCGCGCACTCGATGATGACGAGCACTATCCATTGGCAGCGCTGCTCCGTCGCGTCTTCAACGCCGGATGGCCACCTGAATCTTTTGCTGCAATGCGAGCAGAGCTCCACCCCAAGGTGATTGCTTCCATCTTCGATTGATTGTGCTCGCCGGGATCGCATATTCCGAGGAGCGGTTGCCATGGGTTAGAATTGCGCCCAGGTCACGAGTTTCGACAACAAGCCCCGGCTAGTCGAACGGCAACCCTCCACCGCGGTGGGGTGCTCCGGGTGACGACCAGGCAGTGCGCCATAGTGGCTAGCTGCAAGTGCGTGAAGGAAGTTAGTAATGAGCAGAATCTCCAACCCCAATGTCACCGGCGCGTGGCTTGAAGGCGATGATCCAGGCGAACGTCAATTCATCAAGATTGGATATCTCCTTTTAGAAAATGGCGAGGTTTTGCCGGATATCACTATCGCTTATCAGAGCTGGGGAACTCTCAACGCCGATAAGAGCAATGCAATTTTGATTAACCATGCAATGACGGGGTGGTCTGATGTTCCAGGATGGTGGCCACAGATGGTCGGACCAGGACTTCCATTCGATACCGATAAATATTTCATTGTCTGCCCAAATGTCATTGGTGGGTGTCAAGGTTCAACTGGACCATCGAGCATCGCACCTGATGGGAAGCGTTATGGTTCGCGTTTTCCTATCATCACTATCCGTGACATGGTCAATGCAGAGGTTGCATTTAGTAATGCACTGGGAATTGAAAAATATCTCATCGCGGTTGGCCCATCTCTTGGTGGAATGCGCGCACTTGAATGGGCGATTCAGCTGCCACACCGGGTAGGAGCAATCTGCACCATTGGATCTTCCGCTGTTGCTACTGGCGATCAGATCGGTACGGCATCCATTCAGATTCGTGCTATCAAATCTGACCCACAATTCAATAATGGTGATTACTACGAGCAAGAGGTCGGCCCGGTTGAGGGCATGGGTATCGCTCGGCGAATCGCTCATTTGACCTATCGCACCGAATCCGAGATGGACGTTCGATTTGGTCGCCAATTACAGGGGGATGAGACCGGGCGCTATGCCGTTGAGTCATACCTTGATCACCAGGCCAGCAAGCTAGCTAAGAGATTTGATGCCAATACCTATATCGCTCTCACCGATGCGATGAACTCTCACGATGTGGGGCGCGAGCGTGGGGATGTGGTCCAGGCGCTCCAATCCATCACAGTGCCGGTGGTTGTTGTCTCCATCGACACCGATCGCCTCTTTCCACCTCGACTTCAGGTTGAGATTGCCGACCTAGTGCCCACCGCAGAGCCACTTATCACTATTTCTTCTGACTTTGGCCATGATGGATTCTTGGTAGAAGCCGAATCTGTGGGTGAAGCAGTCCGCCACGCCTTGTCTGTGGCACAAATTTCACGCTGATTTAGCGATTTTCTCTGGGTATAATATGCCTATCACTTCGAGCAGTTCGAGATAGATAATCTCGAAATTAGTTCGAAAAAACCAAAGGACAATTGTGGCTTCTACTAGTGCGCTCAAAAACAAGCCAGCTGCTAAAAAAGCAGCGGCAAAGAAGGCAACTCCTGCAAAGAAGGCCGTAGCTAAGAAAGCTGCTCCTGCAAAGAAGGCCGTAGCTAAGAAAGCTGCTCCGGCAAAGAAGGCAGTCGCAAAGAAGGCGGCACCAGCGAAGAAGGCTGTGGCAAAGAAAGTTGCACCGGTCAAGAAAGTCGCAGCACCAAAGCCAGAGAAGATTGAATACAAGAAGGTCCTTGATGCATCTGATGTCCAACAGATCCTCGACCTTATGGCGAAGAACAAGCGCCATGCAGAGCTCGTTGAAATTTTTGATAAGAAGAAGATTAATTATCGCTCCAACAAAGAGGTAACCGCGGATCTTCGTGCGCTCGCTCAAGAGGCACGTAAGTTAGATGCTCAATTAGAGAGCGATCGCGAAGCGTTGAAGGCTGCAAAGCTCAAGATTAAACCGCTCTCAAAGGCAGAGCTCGCACTTGTTGCGCCAAAGCCAGAACCTGTAAAGAGCGTTGAGACATCTGATGCACCAGCAGAAAAGGGCGCAAAGGCTGTTGTTCTAGATGAAGATGGCAACGAGATTGTTGTTGAAGAAGTTGAAATCGAAGATGTAGATGCACTAATTGCTGAAGCTGCAGAGATTATTGATGCTGAAGCAGAGGGTGGAAAGACTCGCGTTGTCGATGTCACTGAAGAGAAGAGCAAGTTTGAAGAAGGTTCGTTCCTCCTTCTTGATTCAGAGTCAGATGATGACGAAGAAGATAAGAATGAGCGCGAAAAGCATAAGAAGGACCTCAAGAACATTCATATGATCATTGAGGCCATCAACGGCAAGAGCCACGGTCGCGAAGTTGCCGCAAAGCACAACATTGATCAGGCTGAAGCGAAGGCGTTGACCTTCAAGCAGATTCAGCAAATGTTTGCGATGAATACCTTCACAGATAAGTCTGCAAAGATCATTACCGAAGCGGTTAACCAGGGTTACCTCAAGAACCTTGAAGATTTGCTCTACTTCTTCAATGAGCAAGCTCGTTTCGTACAGACAGAAATCAAGCGCCTCCCACCAGAACAGACAGTTCTTACCGCTGGTGCAACTGCTGACCCAGTTAAGGATTACCTCAAGCAGATTGGCCGCGTTGCACTTCTGAACGCAGAGCTCGAAGTAGAGCTTGCTACCCGCGTTGAGGCAGGCCTCTTTGCAGAAGAGAAGTTGCTCAACGATAAGAAGCTCGACAAGAAGCTCAAGCGCGAGCTCGAATGGATTGTGGAAGATGGAAAACGCGCAAAGAATCACTTGCTCGAAGCAAACCTTCGTCTCGTAGTTTCCCTTGCAAAGCGTTACACCGGTCGTGGAATGTTGTTCTTGGACTTGATCCAGGAAGGTAACCTCGGTCTTATCCGTGCAGTTGAGAAGTTCGACTACACAAAGGGTTACAAGTTCTCAACATATGCAACATGGTGGATCCGTCAGGCGATTACACGTGCGATGGCTGACCAGGCACGTACGATTCGTATTCCAGTTCACATGGTTGAAGTTATTAACAAGCTCGCTCGTGTACAGCGCCAGATGCTTCAGGATCTTGGTCGCGAACCGACCCCAGAAGAGCTCGCTAAAGAGCTCGATATGACACCAGAGAAGGTTGTTGAAGTTCAGAAGTACGGTCGCGAACCGATTTCACTTCACACACCACTAGGTGAAGAAGGAGATTCAGAGTTCGGTGATTTGATTGAGGATTCAGAGGCAATCAAGCCAGAAGAGTCAGTCACATTTACTATCTTGCAGGAGCAGTTGATGCAGGTTCTCGGTGGGCTTACCAACCGCGAAGCTGATGTGATCAAGGCTCGCTATGGACTTACCGATGGACAGCCAAAGACACTTGATGAGATCGGAAAGGTTCACGGTGTTACACGTGAGCGTATTCGTCAGATTGAGTCAAAGACAATGTCGAAGCTTCGTCACCCATCACGCTCGCAAGCACTCCGCGACTATCTCGATTAAGCCATAACCATGAGCGATAACGCATCAGAGAGCGTGAAAGCTTTCGTGAACCCAAAGAGCGGATCTATCCGCATTACGGGGACCGTGGATTTCGTCGATGCTGACGGCAATGTCACCAGCACGGTCGAAAACCCAAAATTCTGCGGTTGTGGCCTCTCGAAAGAGAAGCCTTTCTGCGATGGCTCGCATAAAGAGAAGACCCAGCAATAGTTTTCTTGGCGAATTGGCCTAGCAATCCTTTAAACTGAAGATATGAAGCGCACCTTTCGAGTAGCCCTTGTGCTCTCAGTCTTGGCTTCAACCCTTTCGGTAATCTCAATGCCAACTGTCACCGCAGTTGTCGCGACAAACCCAACGCCCAATTGTTCTGCCGGTTCTACTTGCACTATTACCTTTCCATTTACAAATGATTTTTACTCTTGGACCGTCCCCTCAGGAAACTCTTCAGTGACTGTAGATATTCAGGGTGCGCAAGGAGGTGGAATGTCTAACGGCACTTTGAGAGGAAAGGGTGGAAGAGTTCAAGCAACATTGAGTGTGAGTGCAGGAACCGTTCTCAATATTTATGTAGGCGGTTCTGGAGCAAATTCAAATACATCTGCTCAGATTGCAGCGGGTGGATGGAATGGTGGCGGAACAGGTGGAAATTATTCAACCTCTGGCGGTGGTGGTGGCGGTGCTAGCGATATCCGCATCGGTGGCACTGCACTAGCAAATCGAAGAATTGTCGCTGGCGGCGCAGGAGGATTTGGTTTCAACGGACCAAATACTGCAGGCGGCCATGGTGGCGGTCTCAATGCGCAGTGGGTTGGAGTAGCCAGCAGTACTGGGTGCGTTACCAGCACAGAAACGTCTTTTCTGAATGAAGGAAGTGGCTGTGAATCGCCTTCTGGATCAGTAAATTTTGGCCGTGGCGGCTCTCAATCCAGCGGTGGTGATACTACAAATACCGCCGATAAGGGATTTGCCGGCACTTTAGGTACTGGCGGCAACGGTGGCACTGGCAGCTCTCAATGTTCAGGTCCTTGTCCTGGCGGTGGTGGCGGCGGCGGATACTACGGCGGAGGCGGCGGCGGAGCAGGTCCAGGTGGCGGAGGATCCTCTTACACAGATCCCGTTTCTGTATCTTCAGTAACTCATACACGAGGTTTCCGAGCTGGTGATGGACAAGTTCTTATTACATATCTCAATGCACCAATCCCAACGACTTTCTCAACCTCTCAGACAACACCAACCAACATCGGCACTGGTTCGACCACCAGTTATTCATTGGTGCTTTCCCAATCGGTCTCCGATCTAGCAGTAGGTGATTTCCAATTTGGCGGAACATCAAGTTGCAACACTCCAGGATTATCAGGTTCCGGTACTACCTATACGGTCACGGTAACCAACTGCTCAGAAGGAACGTTGATTCTTCAACTGAAGGCAAATTCCATCACTGGAACGTCAACAGGACCACCCTCGGTGAGTTCAGCAAATACTATTGTTATTGACCGCACGGCACCCACTATCTCTTCAGTGACCGGTCCAGCCAATGGCACTTATAAACCTTCCGATACGCCTACTTTCACAGTTGGCTTCTCAGAGTCAGTCACCATCACGGGAATTCCACGATTAACGCTGACTGTCGGCTCTGCAACCGAATATGCAACCTTCCAATCATTCACTGATTCAAGGACAGCGTTATTCAGATATACCGTTGCCTCAGACCCAATCGAATTTGATACCGACGGCATAGCAATCTCCACGAGCCTTGATCTCAACTCCGGAACAATTCGAGACCTTGCTACTAACTCACTTTCTAATGTGAGTTTTTCTGCTCCTACTCTGACATCAGTGCTCGTTGCCCAGCCAGCCGCTGCTCCGACTATCGATTCCATTACTGCAACAAGCGGACAACTCGCGATTTACTTCACACCAGGTGCCGCGCGAGGATCAACGACAACGACCTACCAATATTCATCCAATGGTGGCAGCTTTACCAACCGGCCTACCGGAACTACGGCATCACCGTTAATTCTTACCGGCCTTACCAACGGCACCGGTTACACCATTCGACTTCGTGCAACGACTAATGCGGGCGCTGGAGATTCATCGACTGCAGTCACTGAGACCCCTACATCAATCACTGTCACAGGCGATACAACCCTCGTTCTCACCTATGGCAATTCAGCTTCGACTTCTGCCTACTCTGCATCCGGTGGTACAAATTCGTTTTCCTGGTCTCTGGGATCATCATTAACCGGAATCACCTTAAGCGGAACAACTGTCACTGCATCTAGTTCAACACCCGCAGGAACGTACTCACAGACCGTTAGAGCGACAGACGGTAATAGCCAGGTTGGCTCCAAAGCGTTGACCATCACAGTGAACAAGGCAACCACTTCGATCACGATCGCTCTTCCCAATAGTGCAACTAGTGCAGCCCTCGGGGGAGCGATCACCATCACTGCAACTGTCCCACGAGCAGGTGCAGTGAATTTCATGCTGGGAGGTTCAACAATCTCTGGTTGTGGCTCAGCTGCTGCTGCATCAACAACCGCGATATGTTCCTGGACACCAAACGCCCTTGGCTCCGTCTCGCTGACTGCAACATTCACGCCAACGGATTCTGCTAACTTCGAAACATCAACGACCACAACGCTATCTATCACTGTTGTCAACGGAGTCTCCACCGTTACGCTCTCACTTGCTGGCGGCACAACCACTCCACCAAAAGGCAAGGCCATCAACATCATTGCAGCCGTCGATCAAGCAGGTCGCATTACCTTTATGATTGATGGCAAGAGAATTCCTGGCTGCAATAACAGGGTTGCAAACGTCGGTAACGTTACCTGTTCGTGGAAGCCAGCAATTCAGAAAGACACTCTGATTACCGCCCGACTGGTCCCGACCAACAACGTCTATAACGCATCAACTTCTAGTCTAGGAGTGCGAGTGGTGAGGCGCAGCGGGTTACGTTAAATCTTGGGAGTAACGACAAGAACCTCTAGACTGTTGGCATGAAGCACACCTTGCGAATAGCCATCGCGCTCTCGGTGGTCGCTTCCACATTCGTGACGAGTTCTCACCAAGCGGGTAATGCCGTCTCGCCAAACCCTGCGCCTGTCTGCTCTGGTGCAACTTGTACGGTCACATTTGCTTACACTGGCGATTACTACCAATGGAGCGCACCGGCGGCAGGAACGTACACATTAGAAGTGTGGGGCGCACAGGGAGGTGGCGTAGGCGCAAACTATTGGGGAGTGGGCGGAAAAGGTGGATACGCCAAGGGCGATCTCACTCTTTCAAATGGTGCAAACCTATATATTTACGTAGGACAACAAGGATTTCAATCTGCAACCAGTGGTTCGTATAACGGTGGCGGAAAGGGAAATCCAAGCAGCGGGAACGGAATCGGTTTCACAGGCGGTGGAGCAACTCATATCGCCACAACTACTGGATTACTCTCAACTCTTTCTAGCAATACATCTGCTGTGAAGATCGTGGCAGGTGGCGGTGGTGCCGCAGCTGGCAGTACCAACCCAAGCTGGACAATGTATGCAGCGAACGGTGGAGCTGGCGGTGGAACAACTGGAATTGCGGGCGTCAGTTCAAACAATGAGACCTCAGCTCGTGCGGCTGGCGGAGGTGGAACACAATCTGAAGGTGGAAGCTCAGCCTCAACTTCTTCGCCCGCAGGGTTTGGAAAGGGCGCTGATGCCAACGCTAGCGATTTAGATGGAATTCAAGGTGGTGGTGGCGGTGGTGGTTGGTATGGCGGCGGTGGTGGAATGAATACGGGTGGCGGCGGTGGTGGCGGTTCGGGTTATGTAACCGGGCTGAGCACAACAACACTGACTGCAGGTAATACAACTGTTCCAAATCCTGCCGGTGGCACCATGACTGGAAATTCCGGTAATGGCGTTGCGCGAATTACCTACACAAATTCACCTGCAGTTGTCTCCGTTTCAACAGCTGGAAATGCGCGAACAGTTGCTAAAGGCGAAACGCTTATTCTGACAGCAACTTCAGATACGCAAGGCAAAGTCACCTTCTTTGCCGATGGAAAGAAAATCCCTGGTTGTATCTCAACTGCAATTCCAATCGGAACAAAGAACTGCACCTGGAAAGCTTCGATCCAAAAAATTGTCCAGCTAAAAGCGGTGGTGGTGCCTACCAATGGAGCTCCAACAGGTTACTCGTCTGAAATTTCTGTAGCAGTTGTAAAAAGAACGGGCCGCCGCTAAAAGCGACGACCCGTTATCTGCAAAACGAAGACTATTTAGTCTCGACCAAGCGCTCTGTCTCGTCTTGGATCTTTACGGCGATAGCAGCCAACTTCTCGGCATACTCCTTGCCATGGTGGGCGCAGAGCTCGAACCCACGATCGTCATTTTCCTCTCCTTGATAATACTCTCGGTATATTCAATGTCATTTTCAGTTTAGTTTTATGATTTTTATCCACGGCTCTTGAATGTCCGTCGGAACGTTGCTCTTGCGAAATGAATTAATCCAAGCCCTCTATCTGAAGGGCAAGAAATTGAAAATTAGATTAATCGCACTTGCAATCATCTCAACAATTCTTATTTCAGGAAGTGTTCTTTCTTCCACATCAGCCAGCGCGGCAGTGTGCACAACAGCAATTTGCGCCCCAAATCCCACCGGAGTAATTGATATGCGACGACCAATAACCGCAGCACCTCCTGTCACCATCTGTGAGATTTTGAATAATCCAATAGTCGATGTAGTGATTCAATTTATTGGTGGGGTACTTAAAGTAAATTGGGTGGTAACCCTAGTTCCAACTGTGGTTTGCCGATTGGTAGGATAAAGCATGAAATTTAGAGTGATTACTGCGGGATCTGTATTGGCCGCTTGGCTTTTCATCTATTTGTTAGGTCTCGTTCAGAATCCTTTGGTAACTCTGATTCCCATCGCCGTACTAGCGTTCTTTCAAATTGGTGAAACCCGATACCTCAAGAACCTCAGCGGAAAGAAATAGTTGAATGCAAATCAAGAAAGGCACCCACAATCTGTAGGTGCCTTTCTTGATTTGGAAATTTAGTTACTTAGTCTCAACCAAACGATCTGTCTCGTCTTGAATCTTCACGGCAATCGCTGCCAACTTCTCGGCATACTCCTTGCCATGGTGGGCGCAGAACATGAGCTCGCCACCGGTTGCTAGAACTGCACGGACATAGGCCTGAGCGCCGCAGCGATCGCAGCGGTCGAGGGCATTGAGGGGTGTGGATTCGAGTAGTACTTGCTCGGTCATCGCGCTCTCCGTTCGTAGTCCTGATAGTAAATCAGAGGGTATATGAACCCTCTGACATAGGAACATCATGCCAGTTACTTTTATTCCCCGCGCGCTAAATATCCTTAGAATTCCATGTATTTAGCGTTATCTATCACTATATGAGATACCTCTCGGCGCGCTTAACCTATTGCAAACCATTCGCTGGCTAATCTTTGCCACCGTGACTGCCAACGAAGAATTGAATTTTGACGCCCCTGCCACCGATGCAGGATCGAAAGATAGCTATACCGCAAAGGACCTAGCCGTCCTGGAGGGCCTTGATGCTGTTCGCAAGCGCCCAGGTATGTATATCGGCTCAACCGATTCACGCGGCCTCATGCACTGTCTCTGGGAGATCATCGATAACGCAGTGGATGAATCCCTTGCCGGACACTGTAAGAAGATTGAAATCAACTTAGAAGCCGATGGCTCAGTTGAAGTTCACGATGATGGTCGTGGTATTCCAGTTGATAAGGAACCAAAGACCGGCCTGACTGGCGTTGAAGTTGTCTTAACCAAGCTCCATGCAGGTGGAAAGTTCGGCGGCGGTTCTTATGCAGCATCCGGCGGTCTCCACGGTGTAGGCGCATCTGTTGTCAACGCACTTGCTGAACGCCTTGATGTTGAGGTCGATCGCAATGGCAAGATCTATTGGATGTCATTTAAGCGCGGGACACCTGGCATCTTTGATGGCGATGGACCAAAGGCTGAATTCACCGAACAATCTGGTCTTCGTGTCATCGGCAAGATTTCATCCAAGGTCACAGGTACACGTGTTAAGTGGTGGTCAGATAAGCAGATCTTCCTTAAGGATGCTTCCCTTGATATCGAGGATATTTATGCACGTGCTCGCCAGACATCTTTCTTGGTGCCAGGTCTCTCACTGACTGTTAACGATAACCGTTCAAAAGAGAAGACCACTCAAACTTTCTATCACAAGGGCGGAATCTCCGAGTACTGCGATTTCTTGCAGCCGGATCAGCCAGTTGGTGATGTCATTCGCATCTACGGCACCGGTCATTACCAAGAGACCGTTCCAGTCCTCGACGATAAGGGCCATATGGTTTCAACCGAAGTCGAGCGTGACATGGAAGTTGATATCGCCATGAAGTGGGGCGATGGATTTGATGCGACTATCCGTTCTTTCGTCAACATTATTGCGACACCTAAGGGTGGAACTCACCTTCAGGGATTCGAGCGCGCCATCACCAAGTCATTTAACGAAGCGATGCGTAGCTCAGGTATTTTGAAGAAGAACGAGGCCGATGTCATTAAAGATGACGTCATGGAAGGCATTACCGC
>JACCDT010116027.1_pt1 | contig 26259 bp, 21 predicted proteins | sample 7446291 | NCBI WGS metagenome assembly JACCDT01 (sample SAMN15323446, study PRJNA562643) | freshwater metagenome | isolation source: river surface water | place: USA:Blue River Watershed | collected 2017-08-17 | reverse complement strand
GGGCCTCACTTCCTTCGTCGAAGGCTTCGAAGAGTGTTATCGACTCACCAATTTCTTTTTCTGTAAAAAGATTTTTGGGCACACGATAAACATTCTTTTTGATAACTTCATTCGCTGCTTCTAGGATTGTTTTGGTTGATCGGTAGTTTTGCTCGAGCATGATAATCTTTGCACTCGGATAATCCTTTTCGAAATGTAGCATATTCTTTATGTTTGCTCCGCGCCAAGAATAAATATTTTGGTCGGTGTCACCAACAACACAAATATTTTTATTTTCACCGACGAGCAACTTTACGAGTTCGTATTGTACCTCGTTTGTATCTTGATATTCATCGATCATCACATATTTAAATCTTTTGTGATAATTGTTGCGGACTTCTAAATTTTCTTTTAAAACTTTTACTGATTTTATGAGCAAATCATCGAAATCAAGCGCGCCTTCTTTTTTCAAACTTGCGTCGTATTTGTCCCAAACCTTTGCGACAACTTCTTGGAAACCTCCACGAATATTTTCCACAAACTGTTCATGGCTTATGAAGTCGCCTTTTGATTTGGAAATTACACTTTTGATTTTTCTTGGTTCAAATTGTTTCGGGTCGAGATCAAGCTCTTTCAAAGCCTCTTTTATATAGCCTGTTGTATCGCTATCATCGGCAATTGTGAAATTTTTGTTCAATCCTAGAAGGTGTGAATTTTCACGAATTATATATACTCCGAGAGCATGAAAGGTACTGACGAAGGGAGTCGCATCGTATTTCCTATCTGACAATAAAGAGACAACGCGATCACGCATTTCTTTCGAGGCTTTGTTGGTAAAGGTAACCGCCAGAATTTCTCGTGGGTCAACTCCAGTCCGGATCAAATGAAGAATTCTATAGGTTAGAGTTTTTGTTTTCCCTGCCCCTGCTCCCGCCACGATCAAAAGTGGGCCGTCTGTATACAAGACAGCTTCTTGTTGTTTTTCGTTTAAATCTTTCAGATATGTTTCTTGCATCGACTTATTCTAACACAAAACCCCTCACATATTGAGATGTGAGGGGTTTTGTTGGCTTGTTTGGCTATTCGGCCATCATCTTTTGAGTAAACTCTATGTACTTTCGAGCTTCATCATCTATCATCATATCGAAACTTTGGATTTTTGAACGGAAGAACATTAGCATTGTCTCTGGGGTTGGCTCTCCTGTGTCAACGAATTTTTCGAATTCATCAACTTGTTCATCTGTCATCTCCTCCATCGCACGAGTTATAACAGCTTGGTAAATTAGGACCCCTGCTCTTTCCAAGAGTTCCATACGGTCTGCTTCAGGAAGATCTGCTATCCCTAAAGCTTTGGCCAAGATATCATATGTTTGTTTATCGAATTGCATATATTTTTATTTTTTAATAATTATTAATAATTTATTTTCCAAGCTTATTCTTGGCCACACTTGCCAAATATTCTTCAACTGTTTTTCCTCCGTACGGCACACCAGTTTCATAATTTAACTTTACGATTTTATCGATTTCATCTTGTACATAGATAGGATATTGACTACCTCTATCTACCACATCAATAATCTTCAAATCCTTCAATTTCCTCCAGCTTTCAGTAAATAGACCATTCTCATCTGAAATTCCATTTGTTCTGTCACTGAAGATTTCGTTGATTAACTTCAAGTTCTCTTGCTTGAATTGTGGTGTATTTTCAAATGGGTCTCCTTGTGGTACGGGTGGGTGGCTTGCTGTATATTCTGGAGTTCCTGGGACGTCAGCTGGGTTGATTGTTTTTAGTGGTCGGTCGATATCAGGGCTTGTGTTAGTTGAGCCTTCTGTATAGAAGTTACTTCCTTGGTGGAAATTATCAACATTTGATTCTTGTTTGTTTAGATCTTCCCATGTAGATGTGCTAGGTTTCTGGGTCTCTTCCAGTGGTGCACTTTCGCCTTCTGTATTATTTTCAGCGCCATCTTGATAAAATTCACTTTCATCAGGAGGAGTGTAATCTAGAGGATCTCCACTTCCAGAACCGCTCTCGGTAGATTCTGTACCCTTAACTCCGGCTCCAGATTCAGATGCTCGAGCTCCACTGTGATCGGAATCAAACATTCTTCCTTCATGCCACTTCACATTATTTTCTCCAGAAATGATTGTATCATCGCCCTTGCCGATGTCGTGGATACTTACCACTCCGTTTTCATCAACACTTATAGTTGAACCTTCTAATACAAACATACTTTCTTTTGCATTTTCAGGGTTAAACATTCCCCATTCTTGTGCCAAAGTCCAAAGTGGAGTTTTGATTATATGATCAATATTTTCTGGGCGTGTTGCTGGATCTGGGTACTCTTTCTCCAATGCTTGTTTCAAATCTTGAATCATAGCTCCTGCTCCTTCACTACTGACTTTGATTGGTTCGATAGCTTTGTGTGGAGGAAGATCTTCTGTTGCATTGTCTGGGTTACTACCAGCATCTTGTTCCAATTTAGTGCCTCCAGTGTTTGTAGGATCAACAGATGTTGAATCTTGCCCAGAGATAATTGGTTTTGCCACTTGAGTTGTATCATAGCCAGTAGTATCTTGAGATATAATCGGTTTAATTATCTTTGTTGTGTCGTATCCAGTGGTGTCTTGGCCGTTCATTATCGGCTTGATTACCTGTGTCGTATCATATCCAGTTGTATCTTGATTTATGATTGGCTTGATAACTTGTGTTGTATCATAACCAATAGTATCTTTAGAGCCAATACCATTTTTAATATTTTTTAATGTGTCTTGTACTGTTGTATCTTGTCCAGCAATAGGATTTTTTAGAGTATCATTTAATGTACTATCTTGTGCTCCGATTCCAGATTTAATAGTATCAGTTGAAGTTGTGTCTTGCCCTCCAATTCCAGAGTTCAAAGAATCTGTTGCTGTGCTGTCTTGGATAGTAACTGGATTTGGAATAAGTTTACCTGTGTCTGGGTCTACTGCTTGAGCAGTATCTTTTAGTCTAGGACCTACAGGTTTGTTTGTCTTTTCTGGTGTTTTAGTTTCTTCTGTTTCTGTTGTGGTTGTTTCTGTTGGAGTTGCCTCACCTGTATCTCCACTAAACATGCCAAGAATACCAGACTTTGTATAATCAATACCCTTTTCAAGCAAGGCATCACCTCCTAGTTTTGCAGAACCATAGTTGGCAAGCATTGATAATCCTAGGACTGCAAATCGTTTGTAGCCATGTCGGGACTTCACCTTACTAATAGCTTCATCCAAAAGTCGGAGTGCATGATTGTGCTCTTCCTCATTTTGATCTTGAGCAAACTTCTGTTCGATTTCGGCTCTTTGTTCTTCAAAAGCAATCATTTGAACAGCATTTTTCTTTTCAAGATTATTGATCACTTTTGATGAAATCATCTGTATTGCAACACCACGAATTATTCGAGTCCCCACAGATGCTACACTTACGAATCCTACTCCTGTTAGTGCTCCAAAACCAAGGTTTCGAACGAGTTGTCCAAATTTATATTGGAAAACTATCTTACCCTTGGCTTGTTCTTCGAGAGTCTTTGCTGTTTTTTCCAAAACTTCAGCGTCTCTTTCTAGATTCTCTTTGTCTGCACCTGTTGCATTTCTAGCCTCGCCTTTTAGTCTTTTTGCTTCATCCTTATTAGTTTTTGCATCTGCTAGTAAAGCATCTATTTCTTCTTTGCTTGGCAAGTTGGACTTGTCTCGCATTGTATATATATTGAATCCCCAGTCTCCCATCGCTTTATAGAAATCCATTCCTGTTCCTAATGTTCTGCCAACTACCCCGAGTGCTTTTAGGAGTACACCTGGTCTTTTGCCTGGAGTGCCAGCTTCTGCATCCTTCTTCTCGAGGTTCGCATGACGTTCATCAAGCATCTTCTGGTATTCTTCCGATGCTTTTTCGAATTTCAACTTCTTGAATTTTGCTACTTCTGCCTCTATTGCATCTTCTGTCAGCATTCGAGATGTGATTTGTGCATCTTCGGTTTCAAATGTTTGTTCCAAATGCTGAGCTTTTTTGTCAGAAGTAAACTTCTCCACATATTCTTTTGCTTTTTCGAAGTAGGCTTCTTTTGCTTCATCTACTTCTTTGTAATCTGTGTTTACCCCCAATGCATTAAAAAGTCTACCAGTAAACCTAGTTATTAAATTATTTTTTTGATCGTAAGTAAATTGCTTAACATTGTAGTCTGCACGAAGAGCATCTATCTCACCACGGAGGGTTTCAAGCTCGGCTTCTGGTATGCGTACAGGAGGCAATTCCTCCTTGCCTTTCTTTTTCTTTTTACCTTTTTCTTCTTCATTTTCACCATCTACAGGGGCTTCACCATCCATACCTTCAGTAATTCCTTTTTTGGCTCCACTCCGCAATCCTGCCCACAAATTTTTCAAGAAGTTTCCTTTCTTAGGTTCTTTTCCTTCTGCTATATCTTTCGCATCCATCGCATCTGCTCTTTGTTCTGTTGATTCTTGGAACATGTCATCCTTTTTATCAAAGCGAAGTTTCTTATAAAGGGCTTCCTCTTGTGCAACCTTCTGGTCTACTTCTGCGCGAGATTTTGCTTTGTCTTCATCGCTTCCAAATGTTTTTTCCAAATGTTCGGCTTGGAGATTGTCTGTAAATGCATCAAGATATGTTCGAGCTTTGTCGTAATACACTTGCTCGGCCTTGTGCACGATATCATAATTTTGATTTTTAGGCAGACCCAAAAAGCTTCCAAGTTTGTGCATTGCACTCTTTATTCCGCTCACTGTTTTATCGTAGTTTACTTTCTTTGTGCCGTATTCATTTCGGGCATTTATCATTTCATTCTTGAGTGCTTCCAGAGCTTCCTCGGCAATCTTTTCTGGAGGATTTTCCTTCTTCTCTTCTCTCTTTAGTTTGTTGAGTTCAATAGTTGTTTTGTGGACATCTGTTTCTTTCTTGCCGATAGTCTTTGCCCTGTCTGCAACTATTTTTTGCAAATTTTCAAGCTCGATTTCTTCTTTTGATTTTGGTGTTTTTTCTGCCATATAGTTTATATATTAATTAATAAGGATTAATTTAATCAACTTGTTTTTGCAAAAACTCTTCTTTTAATTTATTCCGATACTCGAGTACTTCGTCTTTAAGGAAAGCTTTGGCACTTTCGAGGTCCATTTTATTTGTAAGGAGAGTTCCATCTGGTCCAACAACGCCATATTGCTCACCTTCTTTTGATCTTTTATCTCTTACTACAAAGAATCCTAGCGGGTTAAATTCTACAATATCATTTGCCTCTACCACTTTTTTATTGATTGGAGCATCCGTGTATGCTGTGGAAAAAATCATACCAGACATGTATTCGGGATCTTCCCCATTTTTGTTTGTAAAGTCGCGGGGGTAGATTTGAAGTTTTGGATTTATTTTGTCATACGCAAAATACATAAATGGGTACTCAGCCTCATTTACTTTAATATCTTGCTCTTTATTAATTTGTTGGTTAGTCTTCTCTTTTGCTTTTTTAGCTTGGCCTAGAATCCATCGTATTGGCATAACGCGCGCATTAGACTTTGCGATTTTTTCTGATCTTTCTTTCCCTATTTTTTTCAAGTCTTCTAGTATTTTTGGTCCTTGGCCGGCAAGCAATCTCCACTCTGCATCGTATCTATCTTTTAATTTATAATATACTTCCTCCGTGGTTGATCCATGTATTAAAATAGGCTCAATGCTTCTTCCACTGAGTTCCTTTTCTGGATAATAAAATGCTTCGTAGTGGTTGTCCACTTGTTTGATACCTTCCCAGTTTTTGCCAAAGCTCTGCTCCGCTCTTTTTGAGGATTGATCTAAATATATTTCTCGGGGAGTTCTTGTATCTTCATATCCATATGTTTCCTCTGCTTTGTTGCCTGTTTTTGCTACGGGGTTCGGTTCTGGAGTTGCCGGAGTAAGTGGTGCACCACTCGCCTTTTGCTCTTGGATTTTTCTTTTGAGTTCCTCTATCTTTTCTAGGTCAGCTTGTTGTTCGAGTTTGAGAGCAGTAAGTTCTGGGGTTAAATTGGCAAGTTTTTCTTCTAGTTCGCGGATTTTCTTTTGTCTCTTTGATTCTTTTGGAGCTTTGTTTTCTTCCTGCTCATTTTCTTTTGTATCTTCTATGAATTTTTCTTCTGCTTCTGCGAGGGCTTCTGCCTCGTAAACTTTAGACAAGTTCAAGGCTTCTTCAAGTTCAGCTGAACTCAATTCTTTGCCTTTAAACACACCACCATCATTGATGATTTGCTTTATCTCCTCTGGGGACCACTTCCTTTTAGGTTGTTGTTCTTTTGCCATATTATTATGTACCAATATTATATATTAATTTAGTGTAATCTTTTAGTGATTATTATGAACGCTTTATATTATCTAACACTTGTAAATGAAAGTCAACACCCCAGATAGTGCCTTAAAGCACGATCTGGGGTGTTGACTTATTTTTGCAAATTTTTCTTCTCCACTTCTTTTATCGACTTTCTTATTTCTGGTCCTATCCTTTCGAGTTCAGTCAATATTGCGGCTGCTTCTTTTGCTGTAAGTTTCTGGCTTTCCACTGCTTCTACATACATATTGTCATATTTTAAATTTATCTCTCTAACTCTTTGTAGTATTGGGGAATATTTTTTGATAACTTCTTCGGCCATGGTGCGAGATTTTTCTTTACTTAGTTGTTTGTTGGCTTGGGCTAGTATCCCCTCTAGGTGTTTTATGGGGTTGGCAAAGTAGATATCAGCTTTTGTTTTATGTACCTTGTCAGATTCATTAGTTTTTGGCTTGTCGGCAAATTCGGAATTCAGAGGATCACTTCGCAACTCATTATCTCGAGCTTGCTCAATTTCTTCTTTTATTTTGTTTACCTCTTCTATATGAGCTTTGGTTTCCTGTTTCTTCTTTTGCTCAATCATCCATTGCAAAGGGCCAATATATGTATTATAAAAATGTGCAGTTATTTCCTCTTTCTTTTCATTTAAAGAATTTAGTTCTGGGTTTGGTTTTTGGGGCTTTTCTTTCTTCATTATAATTTATTTTTCAACTGCTTTAATTTTTAGAATACATTTGTGTTTACCTCGTCTCTTAATGTCGCATATTTTTCGGCGATTTCCTTTTCTAGAGATTTCCTGTTGGGTGCATTTTTAGGCAATTTTTCAATTTCCATTAATTCTGATATGTCTAATTTTACCAATGCTTTTATTCGAGGACTTACTTTCCCTCCTTCTATTTTGGAAGAAGTTTTTCTATTTTTATTTTCTACTTTTTTGTTTACCCCTCCTTTTTTGTTATCGAGTTCCCTGATAATTGCGTTTGTTACTTCAGGGCTATTTACACCGTATTGCTTGTATTTATATCCATATTCATAAATTTCCTTCGGAGTCATTGTCGATAGTTGTTCTTCGGTCAGTGGGACAAAGCCTGTTGCGTTATTCTGGCTCCCTACTTCATTCTTCCTTGTTAATTTGCCAAGCTCTTTACGATACGCTTCGCCTATTTTCCCTCTTTCCTCAACATAACGTTGCTTCAGAGTATTAAGCGACTTGACCCACTTTTTATCAACTGGGTAAATCTGCTTTGGTAATCCTAACTTTTCCCTTTCTGCGAGCTCTCGCTCCTCTAGTTCCTCTAGGTTTTTTTGGTAGTTCTCTATAATTTTTTCGACTGTCATAATCGGGGAAACTCCTTTTTCTTTGGTAGGGTCTTTTTGGATTGTGACAGAAAAATCTTTGTTGGCTGGCTGTATAATATTATTTTTCAACTCATTTTTTTTACCCGCCACGTCCTTTTTGGTTTTTTCTACTTTTGGTTTTTTCTTACTTTCTTCTTCTCTTATAAAATCAAACATTGCATTATCTGTCTGTGTTGGGGATTTATCCTCTATTTCTTTTCTTTTTATATCAAACGCTTCTTTAATCCAATCAAGCGCTGTGACTGAGCTTGGATTTTTTAAGTTGTTCTCTAGGAATTTGTTAAATTTTTCATAAGTATCTATGTTATTTAATCCTGCACGTTTTACTTCGGCATCGAGTAACTCTTTCTCGTCTTGATCAATTTGCGCCAATTCTTGGTCTCTTTCATCTTCAGCTTTTTTCATAATAGTATAAAGATTCCTTAGCTGACCTTTTTTATTTTCTTCGAATTCATATGCGACAGGCGAATACAATTCTAGAGCTACTTTCCTCTGTGCGTCAAATTTATCTTTGATTTGTTTTCTATAAAGTTCTGGATTTTTAAATGCCTTATATGCCTTTGTGTTTTTTTTAGCAGTTGCCCCTTCCTGGATTAATTCTTCCAATTGCTTCAGCTCTTCTTTTTCTTCGTTTTCAATTCGGTCATTTTCCTCTTCCCTCTTAATCATATTGGAGATTGTTTTGTTCCCCGTTAAATCTTCTAATTCTTTGTAGTATTTAGCATTAATTTTCTCTGCAACCTCTTTTTTAGTTTTTCCACTCAGTACACCCTCTACTCCCTTTCCAATAACGGCCGTCCAAAACTCTGTTCTATCTGTGCCATCAATAGCCTGTCTAATACTTAATAATGCTTCTTTCCTTCTTCTTTCTATATCAGCTATTTTATTTTCGAGGGACTCATTTTCTGTTTCTACTGTAGTAGTCTCTGTTGCGTCTTCTTTTAATTTTTCATTTATTTTCCTTTTCATATCTCCTTTTACAATACTGCCATCTTTGTGTAATGTTGCAGGAGTGAATTCGAAATCTTCAAATTTATCACCGACTTTGAATTCTGGGATATTAAAAAGTTGCCCATAGTAATGTTCAAAATAATGTCCAGATCCGTCTGTAGCATAATTCCAGCCTTCTTTTCTTGGGAGTACTTGCATGGTATCTGGGTTATAAGCAAACATTGCTTGGCTATTAGGTGTATTTTCAAACGTGGGCTTGCCATTTTCAAGCATTTTAAATTTTGCGGTAAATCCAAGCTCTTCTATTTCAGAGATAGTTTCTTTGCCACCTTTAGTTGTTGTAAAATTATCTGGATTATTTTTCCAGTCTTCCCAGTCCTTTGTAATTTCATCTACTGTAATTTCTGGAGTTTTGGTTTTTTTTGGATTTGTTAAGTCTTTGAATTTCTTTCTATATTCTGCTTCTATGTCAGATACAGCATCTTCATATTTATCTTCTATTTCTTGTTTGAGTTCGTTATATTTCTTTTTTTTGTATGGTTTCTTTTCGTGAACTTCCTCTAATGCAGTCAGTGCTTTCTCTTTTTCACCTTCCGCTTTTTTCAAAGCCTCTTCCTTTTCTACTAAAAGAGGTGCAACAAAATCCATTGAGGCTTGAACATTTTCTTCCCCAAGAAGTTCTACCAAGTCTTGAGTTGCAGGGGGCAAATTGGCGGTATCTAATTTTGTAGATGTATTTATTTCGTCTTTCGGATTTTCTACGATTGGAGCTGTTTCGGATTCTTCACTGATAGTAGGCTCTATCACCTCCTCTGGTTTGATTTCAGGTTCTATGACTTCCTTCCTTTTTTTTGGGACACTTTTCTTTTCTTTTTTTGCAAGTTCAAGTGCTTGTTCTTTTAATTTTCTCTCCGCAATTAATTTTTCCAATGGAGAAAGAATTTCATTTTGGAAATAGTTTTTTATTTCTTCAGTTTTAGGCGAGAGCCTTTTCCCCTCAGGGTTTGAATTGTTTTCTGGGGTTTGCATTTTGTTTAATTAGAATTTTTTTCTATTTCGTAATTGATTTCTAATTTTTCATTGATTATATTCATGAATTTGATTTCTGCTCCAGGGTGTTCGACTCGAATCTTCTCTTCGAGAGATTGTTTGAGTTGTGGTATTATCTTTTGGAAAATTTCATTAATAAAATTTCGAGTTTCTTTTTTTATCATCACTCCACTAAGTTCAGGATTTTCTATTTCAATATTTCCACCTTTGTTAAAAATTCCTGCCTCCATTGATACACTCATTGCTGGAAGAAGTTTCTTACTAATCTTCATCTCGGCTTCGATGGCATAAGTATTCTTGCCTCGTCTGAAAGTAAATGCAGTAAGAGACGCTTTAGTTTTTTTATTATTTTCAAGTAAAACTTTTTGTATACTATTTAGGACTTCTTCTTTTAAAATCTCTGGTTTTATAGATTCAGAAAATCCTTTGATCGATTCCTCCTCTATTTTCTGGTCTGCGAAGGTAATCATTTTTGGAGGCTCCTCTTTTGGGGTAACTTCTATCTTTTCTTCTTCTTTTTTGGCAGATTTTTCTGGGGTATCCTCTACTGTTTGTTCTTCGTCCTTATCTTCAGGTAAAGCTTTGTTTGCTTCTTGTTCTGCTGATCTCTTCTTTTCAATCAAAGCTTTGAGATTTGCCTGCATTTTCCCAAAATCGTCAACAATCTGTAGTTTGTTGTTTGTATAATCTTCATAAATTCGTCCTTCGGATTTTCGAGGATTAGTGTCTTGTTGTGGAGTTATTTTTTCTGATGTTGGCATGTTTTATATTGTACCATTTAATATATTTTTAATATAACCTTAATTGAGTGGATATTTGCTACCGTAGGACTTTACACTTATATTTTACAACCTTTTTGTTCGTCATGTCAAATTTTGACTCCTCTTCGGGGTTTTAAGGCTTTTTTTAGTTTTCCACTGTTGTTTCCACACTCAACTTGGTACTTTTATTGACTTGATCTCCCCCCTGAGGTACCCTTTAGGAAGTAAGGTCCTAATCCTTACTAGAACAGAAAAGGAAGAGATAATCTATATTATGCCTGCGCGTCCGAATTTCCCCTATTCTTATGAAAGAAAACAAAACTCAAAAAGTCACTCCAAGCATTTTAAAGCATAAAAATGCCTTTGTGTCTAAAATATCTTTATTATATAAGCATTATTTGCTGAAAGGGCTAACCACATTTGCTGTGGCTTTTTCCCTTGTTTTCGCTCCTATGAATGCTAATGCTGGATTTATGTCCTTTGTTTCAGGGCTTTTTGGTTCATATTCACAAGCGTCTGAACCTACTCCTGAAAGTAACTATAACCTCCAAACAATGCCTTTATTGGTTCCATCCTTAAGGCACGACCTTAAACCAGAGTCCGAAATTGTGGCAATGGCCATAGTTGAGGATCAAGCGATGGAGGTATACACAGGGCCACTTGATATAGATACTGACTTAGAAAGATATTCTTCTGACGAAAAGATTGATATCTATACTGTTAAGAAGGGTGATACATTGGACAGTATTGCCAAATCAATGAAGGTTTCAAAAGCCGCTATTATATATGCCAATAGTGATATTCCACGAAGCGAATTAACTAAAGAAGGCCAAATTTTGACAATAGTGCCGTTGAAAGGTTCGTCCTATACAGTAAAGAAGGGCGACACTTTGGAGAGTATATCGAAGAAGTATAAAATTTCAGCTAATGATTTGTTGAAATTTAATGTTCTTTCAAAGGCGAGTGATTTGAAGTCTGGCAGTACAATTATCCTTCCGGGCCTTGATGCAAGCTCCGTCGCAAAGATGGATAAGGCTGATAAGGCTAAAAAGGAAGTAAATGTGGTTGCCAAGAAAGAAGCTCTAACAGAAGATGAAGAAGAATTTATAGATCAACCGGAAAGCCAAGAACCGCAAAATCCAACGCCCTCATCTTTGGATACAGGGTCAGGCCGAGAATACATATGGCCTTTCCCAGCAGGGGTCGGCAGTGCTTCTCAAGGTCTACACCATGGTAATGGTTTTGATTTGCGTGCACCAAAAGGTACAGATATTTATGCAGTAAAAGGAGGAAAAGTTTTGATCGCCGATGGTCAAGGATATAATGGAGGATACGGTTTTTATGTTGTCATCAACTCTCCAGATGGTAGTCAGGCTCTTTATGCCCACATGAGTTCTGTTACTGCAGTTGCCGGACAAGTTGTGAATCAAGGTGATTTGATCGGTAAAGTTGGTTCTACTGGAAAGTCTACAGGTAACCACTTACATTTTGAGGTACGTGGAGGATTCAAAAATCCATTTGGTCCATTGAAAGTTGGTGGAACCAGTAAAGATTTTTATAATTTATATAAATAAACTTCTATGAATTTGAAATCAAAAATTTTTGTTAAGATTATTTCTTTTTTTGTGTTAGCAATGTTTGCTTTGTCGGCTGTTCCTTCCGTTGCTCTAGCTGTTGCCACTCCTACTAAGGTCACAACTACAAAGAAGGCTCCTGTTAAAAAGAAAGTTGTAAAGAAAAAGGTTGTGAAGAAGAATAACCTAAATTTAAATCCTCCACTAATTACACTCGAGACAGCTCCACATTCAGACAAGCCTGTGAAAAAGAAAGTCACAAATAAAAAAGTAGTAAAGAAGAAAGTATAAAAAATCCCCTATGGTAAACATAGGGGATTTTTTATTTATGCAATTTCTTGATTGTAGCAACTCTCGCAATAAACTACTTCTTTTCTTTCCGGACCGTAACTTGTTTCAAATTTCTCCTCGCATGTTATCCCTTTGTGATTTAGATGATTTTCAATTTCACACATGCATTTTCCAGGATATAATTTGCGAGGATTTCTTTTGGCCATACGAGCCTGGTGTCGGCATTCGAAATCTTTGTGCGGAATTGGTAAATTCATTCGTTTATAGAATTCGAATTCAGCCTGGGTGATTTTGTAATTCTTACCACACTCATTACAAGCTAGAATTTCTGAAGTGATTGCATCTGTAACATTTGTAATACTTGAAGGGATTGTATTTTCTGGCATTGTTTCTTTGCCAAATGTACCTGTATTCTTTTCTTGCCAACGATACCCTCTTTCTAGTGCTACATTGCGTTCTAGTGGGAAAAAGTCCTGTGCTAGAGTTTCATTGTAGCCAAAAGGTGCTAGGTCTGCTGGGAAAAATTGCCCATAATCCTCCTCATTTTTTATTTGTTCATCGATTTTTTTCTTTATTTCAAAATATTCTTCCTTTGTATATTGCTTGTTAAATATCATGTAATTACCTTTGCGTACCGCAATACATCCAAATGCATTAGATAAATGATGACAACTTTCACAGTATTCAACTTCATTACAATAGAAAACGAATGCAGAGTTCTTTAACTTACTCCCTTCTAGCGCGCCCATTATATTGTAGCCAAACTCGGGTTTGTAGTAATAGTTGTTACAATCCATGCTATCTATTGGGTTCTCCGAGTCCGTCATGTATGAACAATTTTTCGAGTCATATGTATCAAAAAGCATAACACCTTCGTGACAGTTGTGTAGATAATCCCCCGTTACGTTGTGGCACTTCGTTTGGGAAGTGTATTTTCTAATTGCTTGAAGTTTTATTTCCTCGAAATCTTTTTTTGCCCTTTCTATACTTTCAAAACTCTCGAGTATTTCTTTTTTCTTTTTTTCAAATTCAACTTTCTCGTATTTTACATTCAAAATACTATTAGACATGTGTCGTCCGTTTGTACAAAATATACAATTTGAAGAATCACGCATATTGAAACAGAAGAGTAAATCAGTAGATGACTGGCATTGTTCTGAGTACATACATTTAAAACATGAACGACAATCTGTACACTCGTAACAGAGTTCTGATTCATGTAAAAATGCGCAATCTACACAAAATTTATCGCGTTGTAGGAGTCTACCGTACATACAATCCTCGTTGTAGTCAGCGGCAAAGATTAAATAACAATCTTTGTTCTCTGCGGAGCCGTTTGTGTATTCACTACGGACATTATTAAATGCCATCAAACTTAGCTTTGGGACTTTTTGTTGTAAAATTTTGTATTGTTCAAAAAAAGATTTAGAAAAATCATAATCCATAGCATAATCTTTTGGATCCCAGCCATCACCCCACCAACAATCGTGACAATAGACTGTGAACGGTGATTCTGGAGTGTATACTGTAATCATATCTTTGTTGCACATATCGCAAGGTCTCTTGTAGAATGTTCTTTCGTTACGGAAATTTAATCTTTTAGCCATTCGGCAGTCTGGGCAATAAAGTGGATGTGGACTTTTCATTTGCTCATAGAATACAATGTCCTCATCACGGATCACAAATTCTTTTTCGCATGTTTTACAATTTTGTTTTGTCATATATTGTTAGTTAATAGTACTAATAAAAAAACTAAAAATCAAAGATGCAATTGCCCCAATTATTAAAATGATTTTTGTAATCAAATTTCTCTTGCTAGAATTTTTTGTTGCAAAACCTCCGAAACAAAGTAGCATCTGCCATACTTGGAATACAAAAAATATCCACTCATGTTTTTGATATCCAATGTACGAAGTAAATAAGTGTCCGAGCCCATATAACAGCCAGCCAATTCTGGAATTCCAATTTATTGACTCCGCTTGATTTTTTGCAATCAGAAAATATGTTCCAACAAGCATTCCAAGCGACCCAAAAAATTGTGCCCAGGTTACTAATCCTTGATTTGCAATAATGGTAAGAAATATAATTATTAATCCAGTAACTATTCCTAATATTTTTTCCACCAACTCACTGCTTCTAATTCCAGCAATAAATCTATATGTCATTAGTAGGGTTAGTCCGATTTCCATTACAGCAAGTATTGGTGTGCCTATAATAAAGAAATAAATTACAAAAAGCACCGCGCCGAGAGAGCCCATGAACCACCCTACTTTTTGACCAATCTGCTTGCCTAAAAGAAGGAAAGTTTTATTTCCAAAGAATAGTAGCGATGCAACTGTTATTAGTATAAACATAGTGTATTTATAGCAAATGAAAATATATTGTCAAGCTGTAGCGTCAAAATAGTCTTATAAAATAGCTTATTTTTAAGGTAAAATTTAATAAAAAAGAATTTTGTGGAAAAAGATTGACACAAATAGCCCCCATATTATATACTTAAAGGATGAAAAATAGCCTACAAAGTGAATTTCTAAAGCTTCAAAATAGTCTTGTGGATATAGGCCTTTCTGAGAAGGAAGCGGGTGTGTATATTGCACTACTCTCACTTGGTCGTGGTACTGTGTCGGCAATATCTCGCCGGGCGAATATTAATCGCACAACAGGCTATGACATTCTCGATTCCCTATCTGCAAAGGGTCTCGTAAGTATTTCCGGCAAAGAACCCAAGCAGGAATACAGCGCCGAGAGTCCAGAGAATTTGAGTAAATTTATTACAGAAGATATTAAAAAGAAACATGAATCGCTAAAGAAAACAGAAAGTCTAATTCCAGAATTGAAATCAATTCATACAGTTCTAGATCGTCCGAGTGTAAGATTCTATGAAGGCACTGATGGATTGATCGAAGTGTACGAAGACACACTAACAAGCCACGAACCAATTCGTGCGTATGCGACTGTTGATGATATGCACCAAGCATTGCCAAATTATTTCCCAAAATATTATAAGCGTCGTGCAAGTGCCGGTATTTCAATCCGTGCAATTACTCCAAAGACTCAAATTGGGATGGAACGAAAAGCAAGAGATTCAGAAGAAGCGCGCGAGATGGCCTTCGTTCCAGCAGATAAATTCTACTTTTCTCCAGAAATAAATATTTATGACAACAAAGTTATGATAGCAAGCTGGCGCGAGAAACTTGGAATTATTATAGAGAGCGCTGAAATAGCCGACGCGATGAAAAAGATCTATGAGCTCGCATGGTCAGAAGCGAAAAGATTAGAAAAAGAAATTTAAATTTATGGATATTCCAACTATATATTGCGAACAGCTTGGAGCTACTGGATTTCAATATCTGAACATAATTACAAATGGATTTTTCCTTCTTTTTGCCATTCTGTATCTTAAAGGAATTAAAAAAAGCCATGGGGTTTTACAGCCAAGAGATTATATTCTCACTGCACTATTCATACTAATTAGTGCTGGAAGTTTTCTGTGGCATTTTGCTCCTAGTGCTGTGACAGATTATGGGGATACCTTGCCGATTATTTTCTTTACCCTTACTTCTCTATTTCTAATTATTAGAAAGGTTTTTAATAAAAATATAATTCTTCAGACAGGAGCTTTACTTTCTATTTTTGTGATTGGATTATTTCTAGAGCAACTCCCATTCTTAAACGGTTCTTTGTCTTATATATTTTTACTTCTAATTTTTATTGCAATAACTATTTTCTTTAAAGATAAAAATAGAGATGCAAGCAAGAGCTTCTGCCTTGCCTTATTGTTATTCTTTGTTGGAATTCTTGCTAGAACTTTTGATCTAATTTTGTGCAACTATATTCCTTTTGGAACACATTTCCTTTGGCACATTCTAGTTGCAAGCATGGGTTACTTCCTTCTATTAGGAATTTCTGCCCTTCATAATAGAATAAACCATAAAACTCTTTAGGCCGTGCCTCACGAGTTATTTTACAGTTAAGTGACTTTCTTTCCACTTAGAAAAGTCGGACCAATCTGCGAATTTCTCTACTGAGGTAACTGTAATATTATAATTATTTTTAGGATGTTGGGTGAAAGCATATTTATGAAGTTTATCTGATTGTAGGACTACTTCATTTTCTAAAGTATCCAGATTTAATTTATGTATGAATGGATTATATTGTCCATTTTCGATTACGGCGGATCTAAATTCAAAGTCAGGGTCTGTATTACAGTCTGTGTATAAAATATAATCGTTATAAACTCCAAAACCCAGGTTACAAAAAGCTATCCTTTCCACTCCCGTATCTGCATCATATATTTTTGTGTGGCGGACATTGGAAGTCCCAAAATCTGCAATAATATATTTATCGCTTTGCGGGTGATCATTAATAATCATATGATAAGGATTTATATTGTCGGCGATAATGCTTTTACCTGATCTCTTGTCTACAATCCTTACATTATGAGGGATATCTTCGTTCTCAGGGTCGGGACCAATAATACTAACTTCAAGGCTTGGATTCCCTATGTCGATTATCTTGTAAGAGAGCTCGTGTGGGGCTTTCTGTGAATACGGAAAATAATACAAGACTAGGCCAGCAAGTACTATCACCAACACAACGAGGATTATTTTTTTCATAGATACATAATAACATAAAACAAAATATGCAAAACAATTCTTTAGGTTTTATCTCCAGAGCTCTATTTTCGAAGAGTTGAGATTAGACTACTTTCGTCTATAAGTAAATTCAGAGCATCTATGATTGACGGTACTATTATATCCGCTTCTTTTACACATTCAGTATGTATACCTTCCGCTTGTAGGGTTAGGATGGAAAGTTTAACTGTTTTTAAAAGTGGAACATCGATCAAGCCATTGCCAATAGCTACACAGGTACTTGGATTTAATTTCAAGGCAGATTTACGTTTGTCTTTTCCTGTTGGTGTTACAACAAGTTCTATATTTAACTCATCCGCAACTTTCTTGCCGTTGCCTCTTGTATCACCAGAAAATAGAACTATTTTTATACCTTTGTTTTTAATTTTTTCTAAAATTTCTGGAACACCTTTAACTAATTCCCCTTTGACAGTTAATGTACCGTTGAGGTCTAGGATCAAAGTTTTTATTTCTATATTTTTTGAATTTGGTATTATTAATTTCATAAATTTATTCTAACACACTTACTGATTTATTTTTGGTCTGTACTGCAGAGCTTCGAGGATGTGGGCGCTTGTAATATTTTCAGATCTTTCTAAGTCGGCGATAGTTCTCGCGAGTTTGATAGTGCGGTGATACGCACGGGCGGAGAGTTGTAATCTTTCGGCGCTTTGGTTAAGAATATTTTTAACTTCGTCTGTAAGTGGTGCGAAAGTATTTAAATCTTTGGAATTCATATCACTATTTGTTTTTATTTTTCTTGTAGCTTTCTTAAACCTTTTTTCTTGAATATCTCGCGCATTTTTTACGCGTTCTTTTATTACATTTGTCGGGGTTGAGTTGGGGTCTTTCTCCGATAGTTCATCGAACCCAACATTACTAACTGTCACCCACATATCGATACGGTCCATAATGGGCCCTGATAGTTTGCGATTGTATCTGTCTAAATCTGTTGGTTTGCAAATGCAGGCTTTTTGTTTATTACCTTTGTGTCCACATGGGCAAGGGTTCATTGCCGCTATTAGAATAAAATTGGATGGGAAAATCGCCGAGCCTTTTGCGCGTGATATAGAGACAATATTGTCTTCGAGTGGTTGTCGCAAAGATTCGAGAACTCGTTTTTCAAACTCAGGAAATTCGTCGAGAAAGAGCACGCCTTTGTGTGCCAAGGTAACTTCCCCGGGTTTTACATTTGTACCTCCGCCAATCATCGAGACATAGCTTGCTGTGTGGTGTGGTGCACGAAACGGAGCATCTGTAATTAATTTGCCATCGAGCATTCCAACGATCGAATGTATTCCTGTAATTTCCAAAACGTCTTCATTGTCGAGATCTGGAAGTATATATGAAAAGGCACGCGCAAGCATTGTCTTGCCTGTTCCAGGAGGGCCCGAGAGTGCGATGTTGTGTCCGCCAGCGGCAGCGATCTCCAATCCCCTTTTTGCATTTTCTTGGCCTTTCACATCTTGGAAATCGGTTTTGTATTCTGGATTCGATTTTTCAATTTGTGTTTTTGGGAATTTTGTTAGTTTAGGCCTTTCCTTTTCCAAAGGATTACCCTTTTTGTCATATTTAATTTTATATATGTGATTGATGACATCAAGTAACGTTTTGGCACCATACACATCAATTCCATCTATTAGTGCGGCTTCAGTGGCATTTTCAAATGGAAGGAAAATTTCTTTATAACCGCGAGCTTTGGCTTCTTGGGCAAGTGGTAGTGCCCCTTTGATTGGGCGGAGCTCACCGTTGAGTGATAGCTCACCGAGGAATACCCGACCCTCGGGGTCGAAATCAATTTCCTCTGCAGAGAGTAAATACGCAAGTGCAATACCAAGGTCGAAGTACGATCCTTCTTTTTTCAAATCCGCCGGTGAAAGTGAAATGACAATTTTTTGGTTTTGATTTTTTGGAGATGCAAAGCCCGAATTTTTGAGAGCGGAAGACATTCGGTCTTTTGCTTCATCAACGGCTTTGTCGGGCAAGCCCACCATAGTAAAAGCGTGCAGAGTGTTCTTTGTAATGTCCACCTCGATAGTAACAATTTTACCTTTTAGCATATGCGGTTGCGCCGCATAAATCCGCGAAAATGACATATTTATATTATAACAAAAAATCCCCCGTAGGGGAGATTTTTTAGATTTTATTTAAACAATTCATACAAGTAGATGCAGCAGGGTTGGCATCTAGGCGCTCGTCTTGTATCTTGCCTCCACATTTTTCACAGATCCCAAATTTTTTCGAATCAACTTTTTCTAGTGCTTTTTCGATATCTTTCATTCGCTCACCTAAAGTGAAAACAATGGAACTTTTCTCCTCGAAGTCTTCATTACGATCAGCAAGATCGTTCATGTCTGCCTCTGGGGCAGTTTGTACGCTTGGCTTTGCTTGCCAAGTTCCACCATTATCTTTGTACGCACCCATACCCAAAAGCTCATCTGTGAGTAACTTCTGCTCTTCCTCTAATTGTATTTTGTATTTTTGTGACATATTACAATATTAGCATGCATTTCAAAACCTGCAAATTTTACAAAGGTCGAGTGTTGATAGTGCGTAGACGCTTGGCAACTTCATTTATAGCCTGTTCGTTATCCGTAAGCATATATAGATTTTGGTTTAAGAAAACGGAGTAAAGGATTGGTTTTTCTTTTGTATCTGTGAGTACACGCATATTTTTATTATTTACCAAGATATCTTCAAATGGTTTTTCCAGAAGTATTTTATTGTCACCTAAAACATCGATATTGAAGATTAAAAAGAATTCATCAAGCAATGTCTTCTCCCATGCGAGAGCTCCGGCATAAGCTTTGTCATAATCATTGATTTGGAAAATAAAGAAAGTGTGTGTGACCCCCTTCTCATTATAAAATCCAACCATAAATTCTTCCTTGAGATTTTCTCTCATATTGCTTGGCATACTGCTTAGTTCGAGGTCCAGAAATTCATTTGTGGATATGATGCGTTGGTTAGGCACTGCACCCTTTACGAAAAATAATGCACGGACCTGTCCTTCTGGGCTTGGTGTCGTCCTCGAATTTTTGAATAAATTTTTGAGATCTTCTTTCCCTGTTATGTTTTCTGTATTTACTATGATTTGGTCGTCGGTTGGGATTGGTGTCGGGAGGAACCCCATTTCTTCATGGACGGCATTCTTCTTTGATTGTTCGAAGCTTATAATTACTCCATAAATAGATGCAGCAATCAGTATAATTCCAAGAATAAAAAGGAATACACCAACTCGTTTTTTTTGTATGGTTTTTACTTTTTGCGTTTCCTCTTCTCTGCGTTTTTGTTCAGCAAGCGCGATTTTAATCACGGAGCCTTCGTACTCGCGGACCATTGTTGCCATATCTCCTGCATAGGTGTGAAGTGCAGGAATTTTGTCGTCACTTAATTTTGTGTCTTTAGGTTTTTCTTCCATCTATGACATTATACTACAAAATTTGCTTAACTTTGCGGTTTCTTACTATCAAAGAAATTCTTATCCATTTCTTTTATAGAGAAGGATAATTTTCCACGTTCGTCTACCTTAATTATTTTGATTGGAACGATGTCGCCTTCTTTCAGTAATTCGCTGACGTTATTCACACGGAAAGGAGCCATTTCAGAAATGTGTATCAAGCCCTCTGTATCGCGAGCGATACTTGCGAATGCTCCGAACTCAACGATCTTTACTATAGTTGCATTTGCAGTGTCGCCTACTTTGTATTCATGAGTCATTTCCTCAATCATCACTCGGGCTTTCTCTGCTCCTCCATCTTTTCCTGTTATAAATACTGTGCCATCTTCTTCGATTGTGATCTCTGTGCCAGTGGCTTCACGAATTGCATTGATATTTTTTCCACCAGGGCCGATGACCATTCCGATCTGGTCTTTCTTGATTTTGATCGTTACGATTTTTGGTGCTCGAGATGATATATCTTTCCTTGGCTCTGCTATTACATTTTTGATCGCTTCCAAAATATGTAAGCGTGCAGTTTTAGCTTTGCCCAATGCATCTTTCAAGACTTTCACTGGTACCCCGTCAACTTTGATATCCAATTGTATTGCTGTAATTCCATTTGCTGTTCCTGCAACTTTGAAATCCATATCTCCGTAGTGGTCCTCTGGGCCTTGGATATCAGTAATGAGCTTGTATTTTGTATTATCTTTTTCATCAATCATCGCTCCAATTGAAATACCTGCAACAGGGGCTTTGATTGGCACACCTCCGTCCATCATTGCAATTGTCATTGCGCAGATACTTGCTTGTGATGTAGATCCATTACTTGCGGTTGATTCAGACACCACACGGATTGTGTAAGGAAAATCAACTTTGCTTGGCAATACTGGGATAAGCGCTTTCTCGGCTAGGAAGCCGTGCCCCATTTCTCGGCGATTGATTCCTCCTACGCGTCCTGTTTCACCAGCAGAATATGGAGGGAAATTGTAATGGTGCATGAATCTTTTCTTGTAGGCATTTTCGATACCATCTATTGTATGCATACTTTCAGGTCCGCCTAGCGTTAGCACGCTCATCACGTGTGTTTCGCCACGATAGAAAATTCCAGAACCGTGTAACACATCTGATATACCACCCGCCACCCCAGAAAGAGCACGAACTTCATCAAGCTTTCGTAAGTCTGGGCGCATATCATCAGAAAGTGCTCGCTTGTGTAACACATCATTGATATAGCTTTCAATGTAATCTTCGGCGACGAATTTCTTTTCTTGATCATCTACATACATCTCATCGACAATCTTTTTCCACTTGTCCCACATTTCCTTGATTGTCTTTTTGCTATGTTCACCGAACAAGTCAGCATCAAGGGTTGGTTTGATTTCTTTGTTAAAAATTTCTGCAAGTTCACTCGGAGTTTCTGGATGCGGGAAGAGCAATTTCTCTTTACCAATTTTCTCTCGTAACATTTTCTGGAAAGTTTCCCATTTTGTGATTTCTTGCATTGCCAAATCAAATGCTTGTCCCATTGTATCTTCATCAAGTTCAAACGCCATTGACTCGATCATATTTATAGTGTTTTCTTTTCCGCATACCATTAAATCGAGTGTGTACACCGGCTCATCAGAACTTGGAATATAATTGTTAACTCCAATTGTAGAATTATCTTTTGTACTACTGATATGCACTCCCCCCACTGGTCCTGCCCATGGAATATTTGAAGTGTGTAATGCAATTGATGCTGCATTGATACCAAGTGTTTTTGGGTCTGCATCGCCGACAGCGATTACTGTGATAATTACTTGCACAGCATTCTTGATTCTGTGATCAAAGAGTGGGCGGATTGTACGGTCTATCACACGCGCAGCGAGGATTGCTTGGTCGCTTGGTCTTCCCTCTCGGCGCATAAATTGTGAGCCGAGTATTTTACCCGCTGCATAAAATTTCTCTAAATATTCCACAGTCAAATTAAAAAATCCCGGATTAGATTTCCCATCGTGACTAATAACAGCTGTTGCCATTACGACTGTGCCTCCACTTTTTAATATCACCGAGCCATTGGCTTGGTCAGCCAAATCAGTAAACATAGCGACAATTTTCTTGCCACCAATTTCTACCTCGAATTCTTGTGTTTTCATACTATATATAACTAGTCTCCAGACTCTAGTTTTGAAACGACTGTTTCAACTCTAATTGTCTGCCGACTAGTAGCTATCTATTAATAGGTCATTTATAGCATAAAAGTGGTTTTTTATAAATAGACCTGCCTGCAGACAGACAGGCAAAAAGAAAATCCGTACAACTGGATTTTCTCTAGTTGTACAGATTTGAAGATAATTTAATTGATCTACCACCATCTTCTTTTAAAAAGCCAAAATCCCACTAATACTCCAGCAAGAGTACATGAAGTTATCCAAATGTGGTACCAATCAACTTTCCCTTCAGTATAAGACTCGATTTCTTCGGTGATGTCCCAATTTCCATTTGAGAATGAGATTGTTGTCCAGACTCCGGCCTCACTGCATGTGAAAGGGATTTTCCATCCAGACTTCGGATCTCTAACCTCAAGATATTTGGGTCCAAAAGTTTGACTTCCTCCTTTGGTCATCATCTCGTAAGCATCTTCCATGCTTAACTGAGTTGGTCTTTGTTCCAGAAGTTCAAGTTGTTTTTGGGTTAAAGTTTGAGGAACTGCTTCAGTTGCTTTTAAGGTAGAACCGAATGCTACCATGGCGATAATAAATAGTACTTTTTTCATTTTTGCTTAAATTTATTTGGTGTAATTATAGCACAAATATGTACCTACTGTCAAGCGTAAGAAAAGAAAAAATCCCACCGTGCTAAGATGGGATTTTTCCATCAGCTACGGCGGGATTTAAATTTTAAGATCAACCTTAAAGGTCTCTTCTTTCCCATTCAACGTTTTAGTGCTCACTACGGCTTCTTTGTTTTTACGAATTGTAAGCACAAAGGAATTTTCTTTTACAGACCTGATATCTGAGCCAATAGGTTTTCCGTTGAATCGAAGGAACAAAGATTCATCTTCTGGTTTGTTTTCCTTACAGTAATTGTGATAAGGGAGTCCAGTGATAATAACAGTACTATCATTTTCACTTACCACAAGTTTGTTGTGAATGTAAAAAGATAAGAGCTCAGGGAGACTATCATTACCTCGTTTTATTCTAAAATAGTTACTATTGTAACCACTCCAGTCTAAAACGAGCCCCCAGGATCTTAGCTTCCACTCCAGCCTTGCCGCTCTTGCTTCAAGAACGTTACGTTCCTTTGCGTCTTCAATGTCATCGGTAGTTATATACACGATGTTTGAAGGGCAGCATGGGCTGAATAATGTGTCATGTGTTGTTCTGTCCATAGTCCATTCAACAGCAACGGTTAATTCCCAGAAATTGTAATTGGGTTCTTCTTTGTTTGCGTTGTAGTTGAAGGAGTACATGAAGTCTCCGGGAACTTTCCATGAACCAAATTTTGCACTGGATAAGTTTTTTTCGAATACCCGTCTTGGTAATTCGACTCCCAGTGAATTTGTTTCGTAAAAAGTCATTACGGGCTTTCCATTGGAAAAGAATGTTACCTTGTCCAATTTTTGGCTAGAAACCACATAAGCTGATTTCGAGAACATGTCCACATACGTGCGCATCTGCGCGTTAGCGATTGTTGTTAAGGCTACAATCAAAGCTGTCAAGAAAATAAATCTTTGTTTCATTTGTTAAAGGGTTTTGTTTTTTGGTGCTACTTCTTTGTCGGGTTTTCGCTGGCCCCGTTTAATTAATTTGGATATATTATAGCACAATATTACCCCATTTGTCAAGTAAAATCCCCTTGTGAAATAAGGGGATTTTATAGAAAGTCTTGATTTATTTAGATAATTGCTCTTTGAAATAGTTGACCCATTTGATGTCGCTTGGGTCTTTTTCGTGGATTATGCCTAGTGTGTAGGCCAAGTACATTGCCCTTTGCATCCCTATTAAGACTTGGGACAATTTATTTTCTCCCTCTATCTGTATATTAGTGTATTTTATATGTTGTTTACTTAATACATCTTTTGTCACAGAAATTCTTTTATTTATTTTAGGGCTGTATAAGCTTGATTCAAAAAATATAAAATATAATTCTTCTTTATTTGTGGTTGGGAATTCCAAACCTTCCATCAAGTGGTGGTTGAGTTCAGGGATTTCGTACGACTGTGCGAGGGCCTTGGCTGTTTCGTTCATTTGGTTACGAGCAAAGCGTGCTACGTTGGCAAGGTGCCCATTCGCCACAAGGATCGGCATTTTTTCCGCCAGATTTTGTGCTTCTTTATAAATTGTATCGATTGAATTATTCTCTTTGAAATTATTTTGCCACTTTTCCAATTCTTCCAAAGATTTTTCAACAGCCCCTTTTTCTAAATTACAGACGCCATAATCCATACAGGTCTTTATTATGTCCATCATCATAAATCCGACTCCGAATCTCGGCTGACCACAAGGATTTGTTTCAGGATAAATTTTCCGGAGTTCTAGATTATTTTCAATTGCGATACTTTCCAATTCTCCGCCGAGGGTGATGCAGACAACTTGCGCACTGTTTACTATCGCATTGCGAGTTGCGGATAATGTTTCCTCTGTTGTGCCCGAGTAGCTGATCGCAAGGACAAGCGTCGTTTCATCCACCCAAGATGGGATATTATAATCATGACTCATCGTGATCGGTACTGTGAAAATATCAAGAGATTGCAAAATGTATGCGCCAAGCGCGGATCCCCCCATACCGGCAACCAAAATATTGTTTACCGCTTTTCTTTCTCTCGTGTCGCTTCGTGTATTCCAGGCAGTTGTGCATTGATCAGGGAATAATTCAATAGACCCGAAAATATTTTTGGTATCATATTTCGCCATATTTTTTTGAAATGTCTCTTGCATTGTACCCCTATTGTAACATATGATAGTTGTATGTGCGGAATAATAGGATACATTGGGAAGCGCGAAGCCTTCCCAGTTATTATAAAAGGCTTACAAATGCTCGAATATCGTGGGTATGATTCTGCTGGGGTGGCACTAGTTGCTTCTAGTAAGATGAAGGTCTTCAAAAAGAAAGGCAAAGTCGCTGAACTTTTGAAACTTTCCGAGGGAGTGGATACCAAAGGTACAATTGGTATTGGGCATACTCGCTGGGCAACACATGGGGAACCTTCCGATAGAAATGCTCACCCTCATTTATCTGAGAAAGGAAGGATGGCAATCATCCATAATGGAATTATCGAAAACTATGTCGTACTCAAGCAGGCATTGATGAAAGAGGGGCATACTTTTAAAAGTGATACTGATACCGAGGTCCTTGTGCATCTGATTGAAACAATAAAAGAAAAAGATAAATTATCTCTACTTGAATCTGTCCGCAGTGCGCTCTCACAAGTTATTGGTGCGTATGCAATTATTGTGATGGATGAGAATTTACCTGATGAGCTTATTGTCGCGCGTCGAGGGAGTCCTCTTGTGCTCGGAATTGGAGTGGAAGAATTTTTTGTAGCAAGTGACGCATCGCCAATCGTAGAATACACAAAAGATGTTGTTTATCTTGAAGACAATCAAATCGCGATTGTCCGCCGAGATGGAACATATGATATTTCTAGTATTGCTGGTGTGCCCGCTACGCCATTTGTCGAAAAGCTGACAATGGAAGCGGAAGCATTAGAGAAAAATGGATATGAGCATTATATGCAGAAAGAAATTTTCGAGCAGTCACATACTATTGCCGACGCATTGCGTGGACACATCTTGCCTGATCGAACTGTGCACTTGCGGGGATTGGAAGAAATTTCTGAACAAATGGAGATTGCCCGTCGAATTATAATTGTGGCTTGCGGAACATCATGGATATCCGGACTAGTTGGGGAATATC
>JACCDT010757764.1_pt1 | contig 26282 bp, 26 predicted proteins | sample 7446291 | NCBI WGS metagenome assembly JACCDT01 (sample SAMN15323446, study PRJNA562643) | freshwater metagenome | isolation source: river surface water | place: USA:Blue River Watershed | collected 2017-08-17 | reverse complement strand
GATCACAGATTGATCGGCAAGCACGCATGGCCGGCCCACAGAACTGAATGAAGACAATGGACAAGATAGAGATTTATACCGATGGCGCCTGCAAGGGCAATCCCGGCCCCGGCGGCTGGGGCGCATGGCTGATCGCCGGCGAGCACAAGAAAGAACTGTGCGGCGGCGAGCTCAAGACCACCAATAACCGGATGGAATTGCAGGCCGTGATCGAGGCGCTGAATGCGCTCAAGCGTCCCAGCGAGGTCGTGCTGCACACCGACAGCCAGTATGTGCAGAAGGGCATCAGCGAATGGATCGAGGGCTGGAAGCGGCGCGGCTGGCGCAAGGCCGACAAGTCGCCGGTGCTCAATGTCGACCTGTGGCAGGCGCTGGACGAGGCGCGCCTGCGCCACACGATAGAATGGCGCTGGGTGAAAGGCCACGCCGGCCATGTCGGCAACGAGAAAGCCGACGAGCTGGCCAATCGCGGCGTCGAGCTGGTGCTGCGCGAGGCCAGCCAGGCATGAGCCGGCCCATCATCCTGCACACGGAATTGACCCCATGAGACAGATCGTCCTCGACACCGAAACCACGGGCCTGAACGCCCGCAGCGGCGACCGCATCATCGAGATCGGTTGCGTGGAGATGGTCAACCGCCGGCTGACCGGCAACAACTTCCACTACTACGTCAACCCGGAACGCGATTCCGATCCGGGGGCGCTGGCCGTGCACGGCCTGACGACGGAATTCCTGCGCGACAAACCGAAATTTGCCGAGATCGCGCACGAGCTGATCGCCTTCGTGCAGGGCGCCGAAATCATCATCCACAATGCCGCGTTCGACGTCGGCTTCATCGACGCCGAATTCGACCGGCTGGGCCTGCCCAGGTTTGCCGAGCATGTGGCCCTGATCACCGACACCCTGGTGCAGGCGAAGGAGCTGCATCCGGGCAAGCGCAATTCGCTCGATGCCTTGTGCGAGCGATATGGCGTCTCGAATGCGCACCGGACCCTGCACGGCGCCTTGCTCGACTCCGAGCTGCTGGCCGAGGTCTATCTGGCGCTGACCCGCGGGCAGGACAGCCTGTCGATGGACTTGCAGGTCGATGGCGCCGGCGGTGCCGGCGGCACCGCCGGGGCGGCGCTGGCCGACATCATCCTGCTCGGCCCCACGCCCGAAGAACTGGCCGAGCACGAGGCCTTGCTGAACGCGCTCGACAAGGAAGCCAGGGGCAGCTGCCTGTGGCGCAAGCTGGCCGAGCCAGCCGCTTCAGGCGGGAATTGAAAACCGGCCAAGCTTATGACATAATCGCGGTCTTCCCGGGAGGTTAGCTCAGGGGTAGAGCGATCGCCTCACACGCGATAGGTCGCTGGTTCGAAACCAGCACTTCCCACCAAGATGTTGAAAAGCCGGTCCCTCGGGACCGGCTTTTTTCATTCTGCGCCCGGCGATTGCGCGGCCGGCGCGTGCCCGGTCTCAGACCCGACGCTTGCGCGCGATCGCGGCGCCCGGCCGCAGCGTCTTGTGGCCGAATTTCCTGGCCACCACCTCGATCGCCGGCGTCTCGTCGCGGCGCGGCCGGCGTGCCGTGGCCGCGCCTGCATCCGAGCGCGGCACCAGGTGCTGCGGGCCATTGCCGATCAGGTCACTGCGGCCGATGCGCTTGAGGCCTTCGCGCAGCACTTCCCAGTTGTCCGGGTCGTGCCAGCGCAGCAGCGCCTTGTGGAACTTGCGCACCTTGCCCAGGCGCGGCGTCTCGACCGTCTCCGAGTCTTTCGAGATCTTGCGCAGCGGGTTCTTGCGCGTGTGGTACATGGTGGTCGCCATCGCCATCGGCGTGGGCAGGAAGGTCTGCACCTGGTCGAGCCGGAAGTCGTTCTCCTTCAGCCACAGCGCAAGATTGACCATGTCGTCATCGCTGGTGCCCGGATGGGCGGCGATGAAGTAGGGGATCAGGTACTGCTCCTTGCCCGCTTCCTTCGAATACTTGTCGAACAAGCGCTTGAAATCGTAATACGCGCCCATGCCCGGCTTCATCATCTTCGACAGCGGGCCTTCCTCGGAATGCTCGGGCGCGATCTTCAGCAGGCCGCCCACATGATGGGTCGCCAGCTCCTTCACATACTCGGGCGAGCGCACGGCGAGGTCGTAGCGCAGGCCGGAACCGATCAGGATCTTCTTCACGCCCGGGATGGCGCGCGCCTTGCGGTACAGCTGGACCAGCTTGCCGTGGTCGGTATTGAGGTTGCTGCAGATGCTGGGGTAGACGCAGGACAGACGGCGGCAGCTTTCCTCGACCGTCTTGTCCTTGCAGGCAAGGCGATACATGTTCGCCGTCGGCCCGCCCAGATCCGAAATCGTGCCGGTGAAGCCCTTGGTCTTGTCGCGGATCAGTTCGATCTCGCGCAGGATGGAGGGCTCGGAACGGCTCTGGATGATGCGGCCTTCATGCTCCGTGATCGAGCAGAAGGTGCAGCCGCCAAAGCAGCCGCGCATGATGTTGACCGAGAAGCGAATCATTTCCCAGGCCGGGATGCGTGCCTTGCCGTAGACGGGATGCGGCGCGCGCGCATACGGCAGGTCGTACACATAATCCATCTCTTCCATCGCCAGCGGCAGCGGCGGCGGATTCAGCCAGACATCGCGCTCGCCATGCGCCTGCACCATCGCGCGCGCATTGCCGGGGTTGGATTCGAGGTGGAACACGCGCGAGGCATGCGCGTAATTGATCGGGTCTTCCTTGACCGCCTCGAACGAGGGCAAACGCACCACGCTGCGCGAGCGGACTTCCTTTTGCTGCGCCAGTCTTTCTTCGCGCGACATCAGGCGGATCGGCACGGCAGCCACCGGCGCTGCCGTCTGGCCGTCGGCGCCCTGGCTGCCATCGGTACCGCAGGCGGCCGGTTCCTTTTCCTTCATCTCGTAAGGATCGGGATGCGGATCGACCCGGCCCGGGGTGTCGACGCGGGTCGAATCGATTTCCCGCCAGTCGTCGGCCGGCTTCCAGTCGCGCGGGACCATGAAGGCCGTGCCGCGCAAGTCGCGGATGGACTTCACCGGTTCGCCGGCGGCGAGCCGGTGCGACAAATCCAGCAAGGCGCGTTCGGCATTGCCGAACAGGAGGATGTCGGCCTTGGAGTCGGTCAGTACCGAGCGGCGCACCGTATCTGACCAATAATCGTAATGCGCGATGCGGCGCAGGCTGGCCTCGATGCTGCCGATGACGATGGGCGTGCCCGGATAGGCTTCGCGCGCGCGCTGCGCATAGACGGTGACGGCACGGTCGGGCCGCTTGTTCGGCTCGCCATTGGCCGTGTACGCATCATCGGAGCGTATCTTGCGATCGGCGGTATAGCGATTGATCATCGAATCCATATTGCCGGCCGTGATGCCGAAATACAGATTCGGCTTGCCGAGCGCCCGGAAGGCGTCGGCCGACAGCCAGTCCGGCTGGCTGATGATGCCGACCCGGAAGCCCTGCGACTCCAGCAAGCGACCGATCAGGGCCATGCCGAAGCTGGGATGGTCGATGTAGGCGTCGCCGGTGACGAGGACGATGTCGCAGCTGTCCCAGCCGAGCGCCTCCATTTCCGCGCGCGACATCGGCAGGAAGGGCGCGGGTTTGAGGCCCGGGCGATGCGGGGCAAACGACTTCAGGTGGCGGGGTACGGCAGACATGCGGCGGGCCTTGCAAGATCAAGGTCGACAGTATGCCAGCGATGGCCGGCCAGCGTTGGGCGGCCCCCAGTTGTCGTTCTGCCTACTTGAACGGGTTCTCGACGCTGTCGGTGGGCTTGAGGGCGATCTTTTCCGGCAGGTCGGTCGCCGCCTCCAGATGGGCCAGCGCGGCGTCGAGCACGGTTTTGATCTGGCGGGCCAGCGCCAGCCCGGCCTGGTCGCGGGTGATGGACAGCGAACCGTAGAGCTCCAGCTGGTCGGTGCGATTCTCTATCGTCAGCTCGCCGATGCCTATCGACTGGCTTTCGTTCTGGAACGGTTGCAGGGGGGCGTTCATGCTTTCCTCCGTTGTCGGGTCGGGCACAGGGCAAGTTGCGAGGCAGGGCGGCAGCCCCGCCAGCTCAGCGGCGAGCGCGAATGCGCGGCGCCGGCAAGGCCATCGCCTGCTGTCTGGCACTGGCAGCCAGCTTCGGAAACACATCAATCTTCGCACGCTTCTCGAGATCGGCGATCGACACCACCTCATAGGCATCGCCGTCGGCATTGCGGGTTATCCATGCCGCTGCCTCGTGCGTGGCCGGGTCGAGCACGGCCTTGAACACATGGGTGGGAATGAAGACGCGGCCATTCAGGCGCTCGACCTTGTCACCCTCGAAGATGGGCCCGGTGACCACATACAGCTCGCCGCGCTGGTTGGTCAGGTGGCGCGTGGCGCCTTCGATGGCAGACCACAGCACCTGGTTGTTGTGCCGGTTTTGCGGAATGATGTTGGCCAGCGAAAAGCTCTCATGCTGTGCCTGCCTGGTCGGCATGTCGGCCGCCGGTGCCATATGGCCGCGGTCGTAGCCGGAGCGCGCATAGTCGGACAGCTCGGCGCGATAACTGACAGGCAGTGCCGCTTCCGCATGGAAGCTGTCGTCGCGCTTCACTTCCCGGGCGCGCTCGAGGCTGTCGCGCGTGAGGTGCTCTGCCGACCACAGCGGGGTGCGCGAGACGCCCGAGTACATGACCGCGAATGCCTCGAAGCACAGCCCGACCGTGCTGGCCTGCAAAGCAGGGCGGGTGAGGGCCGGCGGCGTCTTCTCGTGGAACAGCGGCAGGCAGGCCGAGGTCTGGGCATGCGCAACCGGTCCCGGCAGGCCGGTGGCGAGACTGGCGGCCGCCAGCAAGATCGCAAGTAATTTTTTCATGCGTGGTCGTTGATCAGGACTTGCAGATTAAGAAGGGGACTTGCCATGGAAGTTCATGGCGTGTACGCGCCAAGGCAACTGACGGTTCGAAAATCGCCTATTCAGGCGCGAATTTTACCTTTTAGAAATTTGAGCTTTCGGACATCGCCCTTGTCCAAGCGGGATTGTCAGTGCGAGGTGAGCGATTGGCTTTGCTGAAAAATCGTAGGGAGGCGGGACGCCTGCTGGCCGAGCGGCTGGCCGGCATGGCGGAGAGATCGGCGGTCACTCTGGCCCTGCCGCGTGGCGGCGTGCCGGTGGGCTATGAAATCGCGCAACGCCTGCAGCTGCCGCTGGAACCGCTGGTGGTGCGCAAGCTGGGGGTGCCGCATTACCCGGAATTTGCGATGGGGGCGATCGCCGCCGGCGGCCATTGTGTGATCGATCGCGAGCTGGTGCGCAGCCTGCACTTGTCGCCGTCGTCGGTATCGGCGGTGGTCACGCAAGAGACCCGGGCGCTGGCTGAGCGCGAGCGTTGCTTTCCGATGAGTGCGCCGCTGGCAAGGATTGCCGACCGGCCCGTGATCCTGGTCGATGACGGGATGGCGACCGGCAGCACGATGATGGCGGCCCTGCAGGCACTGCGCGCGCTGTCGGTGGCGAAGGTCACGGTGGCGGTGCCGGTGCTCTCGCGCGAAGCGCATGACAAAGTCTCGGCGCTGGCCGATGCCGTCGTGTACCTGCACCGGCCCGAGCCCTTCGATGCCGTCGGGCAGTGGTATGCGGATTTTCGTCAGGTAGACGCTGACGAAGTGCGCAGCCTGCTGGATCAGGCACAGCGTTTGCGTGCGTTGCTTGCATCGGCCGAACCCAGCCATTCCCACTGAGAAGGAGAGCATTGTGGAATATCAGACCCGTCGCCAGGCACTGCCCTGGATGAACCTGTTGGGCGGCCTCGCCCTGGGCGCGCTGGCCATGTATGTCGCCGACCCGACGCAGGGGCGGCGCCGGCGCGCGCTGTTGCAGGACAAGGTTCAAAGCGCGACCCATCGCACGTCCCGGCTCGTGAACCAGACCATGCGGGATGCCAAACACCGGCTGGCCGGCTTGCAGGCGGAGGCGATGCGCGTGATCGTGCCGCGCGACATCAAGCCGATCGACAACCATGTGCTGGAGGCCCGCGTGCGCTCCCGCCTCGGTCGGGCGCTACCGGCATTGCATGGGATCGAGGTGCAGGCGGACCAGGGCGTGGTCACGCTCAGCGGCAGTGTCGAGGAAGAGGCCGAGCAGCGCTTGCTGGACGCGGTGGCATCGATTCCGGGCGTGGAATCGGTGCGGCATGACTTGCGCACCAGCGACGCCCATTCGGGCCGGCTGGCCGCGATGCTGCCGGGGCACAGCATGCTGCTGTTGAGCGCGGCGCTCGGTGCGGGCTTCCTGACCTGGTACGGGCTGTCGCGCCGGCAGCCGCTGGGCCTGCTCGCGGCCGCCACCGGGCTCGGGCTGGTGGCCCGTCGCAGTGCCGGCGCAGGCCAGCGGTCGCGGTCCGACGAAGCCGGCAATCTCCGTCATGCCGGCTTCGACACGCAGCGAACGATAGAAATATCGGCGCCACCCGAGACCGTCTTCGATGTCTGGAGCCATTACGAGAACTTCCCGCATTTCATGTCGCACGTGATCGATGTGCGTGACATCGGCCAGAATCGCTCGCACTGGATCGTGCAGGGGCCGGGCGGCACCGAAGTCGAATTCGAATCCGAGCTGACAGCCGCCGAGCGGCCATCGCGACTGGCCTGGCAAACCGTGCCGGGGTCGGCGATCGAGAGCGAAGGGCTGGTGGTGCTCGAGCCCGCGGCCGGCGGCACGCGCGCCACTGTGCGCATGGCCTGGCGTCCGCCGGCCGGCAGCATCGGCGAGGGGCTGGCGGTGCTGACCGGTGCCGATCCTGAAAGCGCGCTGGAAGACGACCTGCGCCGGATGAAGCAATTCATCGAGCGCGGGCTGCCGGCGCGCGAAGGGGGCGCCGCTGCCGCCACCGGCTCGGTCGGGGGCGGCAGTGCCGACACGACGGTCGGTGGTGATACCGGCGGCAATGTCCTGCATTGAACTTCGTTGCGTACCTGTCATCCAAATGGGGCCGGGACGGCCCGGTGTACTGACGACATTCGACGACAACAGGAGTGGATCATGATGCAAGCAGATGAAGTCCGGCAGCGGTTTTCGCAGATCGAGCAAACCATCAGCCAGATGAGCCAGGCGTGCGAACGCGCTGGCAGTGGCATACCGTCGGATCTGAAGAACAGTATCCAGCAACTGGACCAGCAGTCCGGCAAGGCCCGAGAACAGCTGCAGCAGGCGACGGACCAGGAAGCCATCGTGCAGTGCGTCGACCAGCTGGAGGAACTCGGCGACAAGGCCAAGGCCGCCTGCGAAAAAAGCGGCAACGTCGACCAGCAGCTGAAGCAGGCGGTGCTGCAGGCGCACCAGGAGCTCTCGCAGCTGAAGCACCAGCTGCATTAAATGCCGCATCAGCTGGACTGACTGCGCCGGCTGCAGGCCATGGCCTGCAGCCGGCTCATCAGCGAGCCTGCCTCAAGCCAATCCGCCGCCGGATTGGATTATCATGCTCCGGCCCTTACAAAAAACAAGAGACGGAGACTGGCATGGCAGACGACCATCCACTGCTGTGGACGCCGGGCGCAGAGCGCATCGCGAACAGCAGGCTGACCCATTACACCAACTGGCTGGCCAGCGAGCGCCAGCTGCGCTTCACCGACTACCAGCATCTGTGGGAGTGGTCGGTCGATGACCTCGAGAATTTCTGGCAGTCGATCTGGGATTACTTCGACATCCGCAGCTCGGCCCCGTATCAGGAAATCCTGTCCTCGCGCGCAATGCCCGGCGCGCAGTGGTTCACCGGCAGCCGGCTGAATTTTGCCGAGCAGCTGTTCCGCTTCAACCTGACTGACGATACGGCCGACAAGCCGGCGATCGAGGCCGAGTCCGAGACCCGTGCCCCGGTCACGCTGAGCTGGCGCGAGTTGCGCGCACAGGTCACGGCCGTGGCCAACACGCTGCGCGCGCTGGGGGTGGGCCCCGGCGACCGCGTGGTCGCCTATCTGCCGAACACGCCGGAGGCGGCGATCGCCTTTTATGCCTGCGCCAGCATCGGCGCGATCTGGTCGTCCTGCTCGCCGGACATGGGCACGGCCAGCGTGCTCGATCGTTTCCGTCAGATCGACCCCAAGGTGCTGATCGCCGTCGATGGCTATCGCTATGGCGGCAAGGATTTCAACCGGCTCGACGTCGTGCAGACCATGCGCGACGAGCTCAAGACCCTGCAGCAGACGGTGCTGTTCCCCTACCTCGATCCGGGCGCGGCGCTCGACGGCGCGCTGGGCTGGGACCAGCTCTTCACGCACCCGGCCGCGCAGGCAGGCCCGATCCGCTTCGAGCAGCTGCCGTTCGACCATCCCTTGTGGATCCTGTATTCGTCCGGCACCACCGGCATGCCCAAGCCCATCGTGCACGGCCACGGCGGCAGCCTGCTGGAGACGCTGAAGGGCCATGCGCTGCACCTGGACCTGGGCGAGAACGATCGCTTCCTGTGGTTCTCGACCACCGGCTGGATCATGTGGAATTCGCAGATCACCGGCCTGATGGTCGGCGCCACCATCTGCATCTATGACGGCAACCCCGGCTTTCCGGACATGGGACGCCTGTGGCGCTTTGCCGCCGAGCGCCGGCTGAGCTTCCTCGGCGTGGGCGCGGCCTTCTATGCCAATTGCATGAAGGCCGGCATTGCGCCGGCCAGGATCGCCGACCTGTCGTCGCTGCGCTCGATCGGTGCCACCGGCTCGCCGCTGGCGGCCGAGGCCTATCACTGGATCTACCGGGAGGTGAAGCAGGATGTGCTGCTGGCCTCGATCAGCGGCGGCACCGACATCGCCGCGGCCTTTGTCGGCGCCTGCCCGAACCTGCCGCTGTATGCCGGCGAAATGCAATGCCGCTCGCTGGGCGTGGCCGTGCATGCGCTGGATGACCATGGCAAGGCGCTGATCGATGAAGTCGGCGAACTGGTCGTCACCGAGCCCATGCCGTCGATGCCGCTGTATTTCTGGAATGACGCCGGCAACAAGCGCTATCTCGAAAGCTATTTCGATCACTACCCGGGCCTGTGGCGACATGGCGACTGGATACGCATCACGCCCCGCGGCGGTGCCGTGATCTATGGCCGTTCCGATGCGACCATCAACCGGCATGGGATACGGATGGGCACGGCCGAGATCTACCGCGTCGTGGAAGACTTGCCCGAGGTGCTCGACAGCATGGTGGTCGATCTCGAATACCTGGGCCGCGAATCGTGGATGCCGCTGTTCGTCGTGCTGAGGGAAGGCGTGGTACTCGACGCGGCGCTCGGCGAGCGCCTGCGCGAACAGATCCGCACCCGTTTGTCGGCACGCCATGTGCCGAACGATATCTTCCAGGTGGCCGAGATACCGCGCACGCTGACCGGCAAGAAGATGGAGCTGCCGATCAAGAAACTGCTGCTCGGCCAGCCGATCGAGAAAATCGCCAATCCGGATGCGATGGCCAACCCGCAATCGCTGCAATGGTATGCGGCGTTTGCGGCCAGCCGCAAGGCCGCCTGACGCACCGAAAGCCGCTGGGTCCCGGCCCTCGCCGGGACGACGTAACCGGTACGGGACGACATGTCGAATGACTGATGTCCGCAGCACGTCATCCCGGTGCAAACCGGGATCCAGCGGCGTCAGCTCATGCGCCGATGATCCAGCCTTCCAGCGGATCATGCGGCGGCAGCCCGTAGTCCTGCTCGCGCCGTTGCCAGGCCCAGGCGGCCAGCAGCGCGCACAGCACCGCATCCAGCAGGTCGCCGCTGCCATCGTCCAGCAAGGCCTTGCGATGGCGGCCGGCATCCAGCTTCACGGCATGCGGATAGTCGCCGGCTTCCACCGCTTTCACGATCTGCAGGCGCGCTGCGCGGCGGGCCGGGGTCTGCATGGCCGGCGCATCGTTCTTGTACGAGTCGCGCGTGATGCTGCGCGCCACCATCCCCGGGTAGGCCTCGAGCGCGATGCGCTGCGGGTCGCCGGCATGCATGAAGGGTATCGTCAGGTTCGCCTGCAGCAGCATGGGCGCGCCCGCATGCAGCATGTAGGCCACCGGCGGGTTGACCCATTTCATCGAGGATGAAGACCCGGCCGCCAGGTCGCCGGCACGATGGATGAACTTGCTGCCGGCCGGGCGCGCGTCGCAGACGGCCTTGAAGGTGTCGCGCACCTGCGCGCGCGACAGCGCGGCGTAATGCCGTATCAGCGCCGGCCACTCGGTCGGCCAGCCGAGCAGCTCGGCCAGCTCGCGCGGCAGGGAGAACGGGAAATCAAAGCCGCACAGCCAGGGCCCGGGGCGGGCCAGCCAGTCGGCAAAGCTGTCGAAATTATCAAGGGTGAGCAGGCCTTGCAGCCTGAAGCGGTCGTCCTCCAGCGTGCCGGAGGCGATGGTGATGCCCTTCCTGCCGCGCGGCGCCGAGGTGAAATCGACGCCGTGCAGCAGGGGCGGGAGTGAGGCAGGTCTTGCGTGCTTACTCGCTGGCATCCGGCAGAACGACGTTCACGTCCAGCACTTCCAGGTTGCCTTGCTTGTCGAGCGAGATCTTGATGTCTTCCGGATTGACCTTCACGTATTTCGAGATCACCGCGATCAGTTCCTGGTGCAGGGCCGGCATGAAGTCCGGGCCATTCACCAGGTGGCGTTCACGCGCGATGATGATCTGCAGGCGTTCCTTGGCGGCGCTGGCCGAGGTCTTTTGTTTGCCGCCGAATAAAAAGGAGAACAGCTCCATCTCACTTGCCTCCGAAAATACGCGAGAACAGGCCGGGCTTTTCATACTCGGCAAAGCGCAGCGGGCGATCCTCGCCGAGGAAGCGGCCGACAACATCCTTGTAGGCTTCGGACACGTCGCTGCCCTCGATATGGATGGCCGGGTTGCCCTGGTTCGACGCCTGCAGCACCGACTCCGACTCGGGGATGATGCCCAGGAGCGGGATGCGCAGGATTTCCTGCACGTCTTCATAGGAGAGCATCTCGCCGTCCTCGACGCGCTTGGGCGAGTAGCGGGTGATCAGCAGGTGTTCCTTGACCGGCTCGACGCCGGTTTGCGCGCGGCGCGACTTGGCCTGGATGATGCCCAGGATGCGGTCCGAGTCACGCACCGACGACACTTCCGGGTTGGTGACGATGATGGCCTCGTCGGCGAAGGTCAGCGCCATCACGGCGCCGCGCTCGATGCCGGCCGGCGAATCGCAGACGATGTACTCGAAGCCCATGGCCTTGAGCTCGTTGAGGATGCGCTCGACGCCGTCTTCGGTCAGTGCGTCCTTGTCGCGAGTCTGCGAGGCCGGCAGCACGTACAGGTTCTCGCAGTGCTTGTCCTTGATCAGGCCCTGGGTCAGCGTGGCTTCGCGGTTGATCACGTTGATCATGTCGTAGACGACACGGCGTTCGCAGCCCATGATCAGGTCCAGGTTGCGCAGGCCCACATCGAAATCGATGACGGCAGTCTTGTGGCCGCGCAGCGCAAGGCCGGAAGCGACGCTGGCGCTGGACGTGGTCTTGCCGACGCCGCCCTTCCCGGATGTTACGACGATAATTTTTGTCACGAAAAACTCCTTGTCTGAGTTTGCCTGAATATGAAAAAGAAAAATGCGGAGTACCTGAATGCTTTGCCGGCAGGCCGGCCCGGGCCGGCTATTTCATCGGGATGGACTTGATGTCCAGCCGGTCATCCTTGAGCCTTACCTGTGCCGGCTTGCCGGCCAGTTCTTTCTGCCAGCCTTCATCGAAGGTCCGGTAAACGCCGGCAATCGAGACCAGCTCGGCTTCCATGGCCAACGAGAAAATGCGGGCATCAGTCTGGCCCGAGGCACCGGCCAGCGCGCGGCCGCGCAAGGGCGCGTACACATGGATGCTGCCGTCGGCGATCACTTCGGCGCCGGGATTGACGGTGGCGGTCACGATCAGGTCCGAGCCGCGCGCATAGACGCGCTGGCCGCTGCGCACCGGCGTGTCGATGATCATGGCCGGCAGCGGGACGGCCACCGGCATGGCTGCGGCCGGCGCTGACACGGCGCCCGGCGCGGCAGCGATCGGCGCTGGCGCAGCTGCTGGTGCCGCTGTTGCTACTGCTGTTGCTGCTGGCGCTGCGGCGTCAGGCCCGGGTTCAGGCGACGGCGGCGGCGTCAGTTCGAAAGGCTTGGGCTGCTCGACGCCGTCAATCGACAGGCCATGCGAGCGGATTTCCTCTTCCAGCGCCGCCGGCGCATTGCGCACGGCCACCGGATTGAGGCGATGCTGGCGGAACAGGGCGATCAGCTCGGGCCAGGCGATCTTGCCGGCGTCCGAGGGCGGGACGTGGGCCAGGTCGATCAGCGTGAATTCGTCCTCGAAGTAGTCTGGCGTGCCGCCGGTAATCTGCGCCAACGCCGCCGACAGCTTGGCCTGGTCGGTGTCGCCCAGCAGGGCGGCGACGGCGACCACGGTAGAAATCTTGATTTCCAGGGGCTTCCTGGCTTGGCTCTTTGACATACGGTCCCGGTCAGGTGACGGCCGAGCGGCGCCTCGAGTGGCCGCCGTCGGGGCAAGGCCCTGCTTGCCGGGCGGTATTATACCTGTCTCCCCTCTGGCGACGGGTTCCGCCCGCTATCCGTGGCCGCTACCGAATTCGGCCTTGCGCAGCTTTGTGAACGCTCAACGTCCAGCGGGCTTCGAATGACAAACTAGATCGATTCATCCTCCCTCATCGATCGCAAGGAGCCCGAAGATGCGCAAGAGCCAGCAACACCATCCCATGGTGGACATCGTGCAATACCAGCTTGAGACGTCGATACATCTCGCCGATGCGGTGTTCAATGGCACCGAAAAAATTGACCGCGCCATGCTGGATGTCACCCACCAGGCCGTCGACCGGCAATTGAAACTCGCCCGCGCCGTCACTGAATTTCGTGATCCCTCCAAGGTGAGCGAGTTGCAGGTGGCCATTGCCGGCCGTCCGGAACGGGCGATGCAGTGCCAGCAGGAGATCATGTCGGCGCTGGTCGAAATTCAGGCCGAGTTCGGCAAATCGATACGTGATTGCATGGAAAAATGCAGCGAGTTTGCCTCCGAGCGGGTGGCCGAAACCGGTGCCGAAGTGCAGGGCGTGCTGCCGGAAGGCGCGACTAGCGGCGTGATGAGTCCCTTCCTCGGCATGATCTCGGTCTGGGAGCGGGCATTTCGCGAAGCCGGGCGCCTGGCCAGCCAGAACATGATGGCCGCCACCAGCAGCGTGGAGAACGCCGCCCACATGACCCGTGATGTGATGTCAGCGGCCGGTGAGGCCGTCACCCCCGATGAAGCCATGCAGCAGGAAGTGCATGGGCATGAGGAGCACAGTCCGGGAGGCCGACGTCACGGCCGCCGCAAGTAAAACGGCCCGCCTGGCGGCGGGCCGTCGTGCAGCCACCCGGCGCCGTCAGAGTGCCGGGATGGAGCTCAGTTCCGGGCTGCTGCTGGCAGGCAGGCGCGGGTTGGCCGACGCTGCTGCTGCTGCTGCGGCGTCGCGGGCGCGCTTGCCGGCGGCCTTGGAACGCGCGCTGGACGGCGGCAGCCGGCGCAAGGTACGCAGCGAATCGATGTCCTTGATGCCAATGGAACGCTGGTCGACGGTGATCAGGCCGATTTCGTTGAAGGCCGACAGCGTGCGGCTGACTGTTTCCAGGGTCAGGCCGAGGTAGCTGCCGATTTCGTGACGCGTCATGCGCAGGTTGAACAGCTTGCTCGAGTAACCCATTTCCGCGAAGCGCTCGGACAGCGAGACAAGGAAGCGCGCAACGCGGGCCTCGGCCGACAGCGCGCCCAGCATGCTGACCATGGCCTGCTCGCGCACCAGCTCGCGGCTCATGACGCTGTACATCGCATGCTCGAGTTCCACGTAGGAGCGGCCCAGCGCGGTGAACTTCTTGAAGGGCAGCAGGATCAGGTCGCAATTCGACAGCGCCACGGCCTCGGACGCATAGCGCTTGGTATGGATGCCGTCGACCCCGAACAGGTCGCCCTTCATCGGGAAGGACAGCACTTGTTCGTTGCCGAACTCGTCGATCAGCACCGTCTTCAGGAAGCCGGAGTGCACGATGAACAGGGTGTCGAACGGCTGGCCTATCGTGTGGATGCGCTGGCCGGTCTTGAACTGCACATGCTGGAACAGGAATTCCTCGTCATTGACCGATGGTGCAGCCGGGATACGAAGCAATTCGCACAGTTCCTTCAGGTTCGACCACAGCTTGCCTTGTCGCTGCCAGCCTGCTTCGCTGGAACTGGCGTGGACACTGGTACTGACCGTATCAGCGCGAAGCTCGGTAATGGGTGTCGATGTCATGGTCATCTCCTGATATTGTGGACTGGAATGAATTAACAGCGGGATCCAACCATGCGCGAGGTTTTGGTCCCCAAGCCGCTGCAGGCTTCGGTGACTGCCAGGGTCTTGCCTGGCATGACGTCGTCGCATCGTGCTGCTGTTCCCGATGTCGCTGAATCAATGGCGCATCGCCTGTTCCGGTTTCTGCTCATCATTGCGAGTTGCTAGTATCACGATCCAACTTCTTCAAAGCTATCGGGCTTGCCTGAATGCCTTTTGTCGGCGAGCCGAGCGTCGATCGGGACTTTCCTAGCGCATCGCGCCTTCACTGCATCACCTCAAGTCAGGGCTTGTATTTATCAAGCAATCCATGCGCCATCGCGTACTGCACCAGCTCCGCCAGCGATGGCGTTTCCATCTTCTGCAGGATGTTCGCCTTGTGCGTGCTGACTGTCTTGACCGACAGGTGCAGCAGCTCGGCGATATCCGTCACCGACTTGCCCGAGACGAGGTAGTTGAAGACCTCGAACTCGCGGTTAGACAGCGACTTGTGCGGCTGTTCCTGGCGCGTCGGCATCGCATCCATGGCCAGCTGCTCGGCCACTTCCATGCTGATGTAGGGCCGTCCTGCATGTACCTTGCGGATCGCCGTCACCAGCTCGGCACCCGCGCTTTCTTTTGTCATGTAGCCGTGCGCGCCGGAACGGATCGCACGCGCCGCGTATTGGTCTTCGTCGTGCATCGTCAGCACCAGCACGACCAGCTTCGGCGCTTCCTCCTTGATCTGCTTGATCAGGTCCATGCCGCTCCTGCCCGGCATCGACAGATCCATCACCAGCACGTCGAATGCCTGCTTGCGCACCAGCGCCATCACCTCGAATCCGTCGCAGGCCTCGGCGACGACTTCGATGTCCTCGGCCTTGCGCAGGATGTGCTTCAGGCCCTCGCGCATCAGCGCATGGTCATCGGCGATCACGGCGCGGATCATGTCTGCCTGCCCTGGCCGCGCGTGCGCCTGCCCCATCCGTCACATGCCACCGCAGTTCCCCCTGCGCGACCCGCGGGCCGCAGAAAATCTGGTCTTCATCTCGTTTTCCCGCTAGTAACAAATTGGCAACATTTTTGTTAAATGTATCAGCTTTTGAACGAGGCACCTAGATGATTTGGATCAAAAAGTGGGGGTGGAATGAATTTTTGTGCTCGGCCACTTGATTTCGTTTCTGTGCTGAAACGAATCTGTACCCCTGCAGAAAAAAACCTGGTGATGTTGAGAAACTTCGTCCGCTGATAGACTGCTGACTGCTGCCTTGCACGCATCAAGGCTCGCCAGTTCAACCCTTAGTCTCGATACCCCATGAACATCCAGCCCGGAGAGATCGGCCACATCATCCAGCTCGCCATTGCGCCCGTCTTCCTGCTGACGGGTGTGGGCACCAACATGCTGGTGCTGACCAACCGTCTGGCCCGCATCATCGATCGCTCGCGTACGCTTGAGGAAAGGCTAGAGGAGCCCGGCGGCCACGCAGCCGACAAGGAAGTGGCGGCACGTGATGAACTGTCGGTGCTGTTCCGGCGCGCGCGCAAGATCAATCGCGCGATCTTCCTGTCGACCACCTGTGCCCTGTTGATCTGCATGGTGGTCGCGGCGCTGTTTGTCACCGACGCGCTGAACCTGAGGCTGGCCTCGTTCATTGCCGGACTGTTCGTGCTGGCGATGGTGTCGCTGACGGGCAGCTTCATCTACCTGTTGCGGGAGATCCTGCTGGCGACCGAATTCATGAACCAGCAGACCAAATGGAAGCGCCCCGGCTGAGCCGGGCGCGCTATCGCGGGGGCAGGGTCTGCAGCTGGTGCAGGGTGTGCAGCGTGTCGAGCTTGTGCAGCCTCCGGCCATGGCCGGCTGCGCGCACGGACCCGCCGGCGCAGCTCAGATCGAGCTGATCAGCTCGCAGGTGGCCTGGAACAGCGGGTGTGATGCATCGCCGAAGGCGTCGCAGATGCTCAGGTGGTGGTAGCCCTGCAGGGGGACATCGGCACGATGCGTTGCCTTCCAGCGGGAGGCGATCAGTCCGTTCTGGCGCTTGAATTCGTCGGACTCCTGGTCGCCGACCGAGGTCAGGAAGGGCGTCGGATGCGACTGCGGCATGTCGGCCGGCGACAGCCTGGCGGCACTTTGCGGGTCCAGCTTGAGGTCCGTGTTCACGAAATCGGTATGCACGATGGGGGCAAGGTCGAACAGTCCCGACATCAGCACGCCGCCGCGCACCAGGTCCCTCGGCAGCGCGCCGTCCCACACCGGCCAGTGCGCGGCCATCATCATCGCCGCCAGGTGGGCGCCGGCCGAATGTCCGGCGACGACGATGCGGGTGCGGTCGAATTCCAGCGAGTCGGCCTGGCGATACAGCCAGCTGATGGCACGCAACTGCTGCAACACGATCTGCTCGATGCTGGCCTCGGGGGCCAGCGTGTAATTGGTCAGTGCGACATTGAAGCCGGCACGCCGGTAGGCCGGCACGATGAAGGTGAAATCCGATTTGTCCAGCGAGCGCCACCAGCCGCCATGGATGAACACCAGCAGCGGGGCGCCGGGACGGTGCGCCGGATAGAAATCCAGCCTTTCCTTGGCGGCCACGCCGATCGGCATGTCGAGCAGCCCGGCATGCGTGCGGCGCACCAGCGCCGAATCGCGCTGCCAGCGCTCGAAGATCTGCGGATGATCAGGTATGCCGGCGCGGGCGTTGTACTGTTTCGTGAAATAGGCCGATTTTTCCGCGTCCTTCAGGACGGCGTTGTCGTGCTTGGCGCTCATGCGGCTCTGCTCCCCCGGTTTATGATTGTTTTTCCGGAGTGTAGAGTATTTTTGCCGGCGGCCCGGCCATGGGACAGGCCGCCGCCGGCTGCCGAGCGCGCGTCATGTCGATCAGTCTTCATTGACTGTCAACACGCCAGGCCCTACACTGCGCTCGTCTTGGTGCTCGCCTGTCGGTTCCGACAGGCGGTTAAACGGGAAACACAATGCCTAAGCCCACAAGGCCAGGCAAAACGTGTGCTGCCCCCGCAACGGTACGCAAGCGCATGACGATCGCGTCATGCATCCGCCTCACTGCCACTGTGTCTGATGACATGGGAAGGCCAGGCGGACAGTCTTGCTAGCCCGGATACCGGCCAGACAGGTAGGAGCGACGAACGGGGTGGTTCGTCCGTGCTCTGGTCCGTGTGATCTCTGCGTTGTGTCGCTCCTGTGTTTGTCCTGCCTGCGGGGAAGCTGGCGGGATGCCCTCAATTCAATTTTCTATGTCTTCTCGTCGCTCTGCGGCTGGCAGCGTGCCGCTGTTGGCCGCTCTCCCAGCCTTGCTGCTGGCTGCGTTTTCGCACGCCCAGTCAAATAATGAAACCGCTTCCCGGACGTCTACCGGGTCAGACAAGCCCCTGCCGCAGGTCATCGTGACCGGAACCCGGTATGAGGAAGATGTGCAGGTCGTTCCGGCCCATGTCATCACGATCAGCCGTGAACAGATCGCGACATCGAATGTGTCGACGGTCAATGAGGCCATCATGCGCTTCGGCGGCGTGGCCTCGCGCGCAAGCCTCAGTGGCGGCAACGAACTGACCGCCGACCCGATGGGATTCGGGGATAACGCGGGTTCCAACTTCATCGTGCTCGTGGATGGCGTCCCGATGCGCGAAGGTGATGCGACCGAAGTCCGGCTCTCGGGGATTCCCATCGAGAGTGTGGAGCGGGTCGAGATTCAGAAAGGCGCATCGGCCGTCCTGTACGGCGGCGGCGCCACTGCCGGCGTGGTCAACATCATCACGCGCGCCAGCTCGCTCAATGCAGAGGGTGTCACGAGCGCCAGCGCCTACATGGGGGTGGGGTCGTATTCGACCTATGAAGCCCGGGCCAATGCCCGCTATTCGGAGGGCAAGGCAGACTTCACGCTGTCGGCGGCCAATCGTCGCTCGGACGGCTTCCGGAATCATTCCGGCAGCGAGAGCCGGGATGTCTACCTGGCTGCGAAATTTGCGACGGATTCGGTGCGCTTCGGTGCAAACCTGCGTTCCGAGTCGATCGACGCGCGCACCGCCGGGCCGATCTCGGTCGCCGAATTCCTTGCCAATCGCAAGACGGCGCAAGCAGATTCGATCACCTTTGACACCCGCTCCAACATCGCATCGAACCGGCTGTCCGCCTTTGCGGAGACAGAGCTGGCCGGCATCATCTGGCGCGTCGATGCCAGCGGCAGAAGCAGGGATTTCGATTTCGTCGGCGTGCTGGGCGGCTTTCCCACCACGGCGATCTACGATGGCAATGATTACCACCTCGGCCTGACGGGCATACGCAGCGACAAGCTGGCGCTGGGGGAAAACCGCATCGTGTTTGGCACCGAACGCAGCGACTGGCGCCAGGGGCGCGCCTACCCGGGCACGAACCTCGGGGATTACACCCTGAAGTTCCGCGGCCATAGTGTTTTCATCAAGGATGACCTGGATGTTGCCGCCATCGCGACGCGATTCACCGCCGGCTACCGAATCGAAAACAGCGAGCGTTCGCAGTTTTCGCACAAGCCGCCGACCCAGTTGATCGCTGCTGACTATTCGCGATCGGCATGGGAAGTCGGCGCCAGTCATGCGCTGACGCCAAGCGACTCCATCTATGTGAGGGAGTCGACCAGCTACCGCTTCGCCAATATTGATGAATTTGCGACCGCCTATGACAACCTGTTCAATGTGATTGCGCTGCGGCCGCAGACCTCGCGTGACCATGAACTCGGCTGGAAGCACCGGTTTGCCGACCGTGGCCGGCTGGATGTCCGGCTGTACCAGAGCGATCTCGAGAACGAGATCGTGTTTGACGTCATCAATTTCAATAACATCAACCTGAGCCCGACGCGGCGCCGCGGCATCGATATCGACGGTGGCTATCAGGTCTCGAAAAACCTGTTCATCGGGGGCACACTGGCTTACCGCGACGCCCGTTTTTCCAGCGGCACGAATCAGGGGAAACTGGTGCCCCTGAGCGCACGCGAGGTGGCGACCTTGCGCGGCGAATATGCGCTGGACAGTGCCAGCAAGTTGGGGGTCCTGACCCACTGGACCGCTGGCCAGTTCGTGGCGGGCGACTTCGTCAATCAGGTGCGCATGCCATCCTATGGCGTGACCGACATGTATTACCAGCACAGGATAGGCAAGGTCGATTTGTCCTTCCGCATCCAGAACCTGTTCGACAAGGCTTACTACTCGTATGCCTCCTTGTCGAATGGCGCGGCGGCCGTTTATCCGGATGTGGGCCGTTCGTTCTGGCTCTCTGCCAGGGTCGGTTTCTGATGCATCGCCAGCGGCGCCCGAGATGAAACGTCAACGCCTCCTTGCACTGGGCCTGACCGGCGCGCTGGCGTCGGTTGGCGTGCTGCTGCTGGCCAGCCTGTGCGGCAGCAGCGGCTGCGGCATGTCGGATGAAATGCTGCCGATGGTTGCGCTGCGCATGCCCAGGGTCGTCTCTGGCTTTGCGGTCGGTGGCCTGTTGGCACTGGCGGGCGCGCTGATGCAGCTCTTGTTGCGCAACCCGCTGGCCGATCCCTATGTGCTGGGTGTGTCCGGCGGTTCGGCAGCGGGCGCTTTGTTGTTCGGGATCGTCTTGCCCGGCTCCTTGCTGGGACTGCAAGGCGGGGCGCTGGCCGGTGCGCTGGCGGCAACACTGCTGCTGGTGCTGCTCGCACGCCGCAGCATCGCCTCGGCGCCCGCTACCGATGGCACGGCCGGTGTGGCCCTGATCCTGAATGGCGTGATGGTGTCGGCCGGTTTTGGCGCCTTGCTGACGCTCTTGTTGTCGCTGGCCGACGATACCTCGCTGCGCGGTGCATTGTTCTGGCTGATGGGTGATATCGAGACCGACAGCTATAACCTTAGCGCCTGGATCGTGCTGGCGCTGGCGCTGGCGTGGTCAATGCGGCAAGCGGCTGCCTTGAATGTGCTGGCCCACGGGGCGACCATGGCCCAGCTGCTGGGCATACGGACTTCGCGCCTGAGGTTCTCGGTGCTGGTGGTCGCCTCGATAGCGACGGCAGCCGCCGTGGCAGTCGCGGGCGCCATCGGCTTCGTGGGCCTGGTCGTGCCCCATGCCCTGCGCCTCGTGATGGGCAATGACCAGCGCCTGCTGTTGCCCGCAGCCGTATTCGGCGGTGGCGTGGTGCTGGTGTTGGCCGATACGGCAGCGCGCACCGTATTCGCACCGGTTCAATTGCCGGTGGGGGTGGCGACGGCCATGGTCGGCGTTCCGGTCTTCCTTTACCTGCTGAACCGGGGGCGCCGATGAGCCTGTTGCTTGCGAGCGGGCTGACGGTGAAGGCCGGCAGCCGCCGGCTCATTGCTGACCTGAACTGGACCGTCAATCGGGGCGAATTCTGGTGCGTGCTGGGTCGTAACGGCGCCGGCAAGAGCAGCCTGCTCAACGTAGTGGCAGGCCTGAGCTTACCGGCGGCGGGCGCCGTGGCGATCGAGGGTCAGTCCCTCGCCACCCTCGATCCGCTGGCACTGGCCCACCGTCGCGGGCTGATGACGCAGCACGTGGTCGACAGCTTTTCCTGCCCGGTCTTCGACGCCGTGGCCATCGGTCGTACCCCTTTGCGCATCAGTCGCGGCTGGGACGATGAAGAAGACACGGCAGTCATCCAAGAGGCGCTGCATCGGGTCGGTATGGTCGATCGCGCGCAGGATGATGTCAAACGTTTGTCAGGCGGCGAGCGTCAGCGGGTGTCGCTGGCCAGCTTGATCGCGCAACAGGTACCGCTGATGCTGCTGGATGAGCCGACTTCGCATCAGGATGTGGCCTGGCAGGTGCAAGTGATGCAGTTGCTGAAGGAGGCATCGAGCGAACACGCCGTGATTGCCAGTTGCCACGATATCAATCTGGCGCTGCAGTTCGCTACCCATCTGCTGGTCCTGGGGCAGGACTTCCATTGGACCGGTGCCATCGGCTTGCCCGATACGCACGCCGTACTCAGCAGGGCTTTCGGCGGCAGGTTCGAGTCTCGGCCAGGCCTGTTCCTGGCCTGAAACCGATCAGCTGGTCAGCATCAGCGGCAAATTTATTTCGGCCACAAGATCATCTGCGTGCAGCGGAACAGGGCGATGGTCTTGCCGCCGGCGGTCACGGTCGCATCCCAGACTTGCGTGGTCCGACCCAGATGCACCGGGCGTGCCGAGCATTCGATTCTTCCTTCGCGTGCGGTGCCGAGATGGTTGCTCTTGAGTTCGATGGTCGTGAAGCTCTGGGCGCCTTCCGGCAGATGCAGCATGCAGCCATAGCCGCACAGGGTATCGGCCAGCATGATGATCGAGGCGGCGTGTAGATAGCCGTTCGGCGCCAGGTGATGCGGCTGGATATCGATGGCAGCGCTCAGGTGCTTGTCCTCGGCGGAGAGCAGCTGGAAGCCAGCCACGTCGGGCAGCGTACCTTGTTGACGTTCCATCAGTGTGTGCAGCATCGATTCGGTCATGGCGTTTCCTTTCTTGTCGCTTGTTCGGCAGGGGATTTGCTTGCAGGTAGGGCGGGGTTCGACGCCAGGCGCACACGGGCTTCATCCACCTGCCGGCACAGCGCGCTTGTGGCGTCCAGCATGCGGGGGCCGGCGCGGTTCATCACGGCGCCATCGATACGGTACAGGTTGCCCAGCCTGACGGCAGGCAGTTGGGCCAAGGCCTTCCAACTGTCCCAGCTGTCGCCACGTTCGTCGCTGGCAAAGATCGCTTGCGGACGGGCGGCCGCGACGGCCTCACGACTGACCGTCGGCGCCAGCTGCGACAGCCTGCCAAAGATATTGACGGCGCCGCATAAGCGGAGCGCATCGGACACAATATGGCGGTCATTGAGGGTCATCAGCGGGGCGGGCCAGATCTGGTAGAACACGCGCACTGGCGTGCGGCCGGCATAGCGCGCCTGCAATGCATGTTTTTGCTGCCGGAAGTCGTCGGCAGCCCGGCGTCCGTCGGGGGTGCCAGCCAGTTCACCCAGGCGCGACAGGTTGCTGGCGATGTCATCCAGCGTGCGCGGCTCGCTATCGAAGACGGCGATACCCAGCTTGCGCAAGCGCGCCACTTGGCGTGCGTTGTTGCCGCTCTGCCAGGCAACGACCAGATCGGGCTTGAGGGCGATGATGCGCTCGATGTCGAGCTGCATGCTGCTGCCGACCGATGGCAGGGACTTTGCCGCCGGCGGATAGTCGCTGTAGGCAGAGACGCCGGTCAGCTTGTGGCCGGCGCCGGCCGCGAACAGCAATTCGGTGGCATGCGGCGACAGGCTGACGATGCGTTCGGCAGGACGGGGCAGGGACAGGCGGTGGCCGCTGTCGTCGATGGCCGTGACCTCGGCGGGCGCGGATGTCGACCCCAGGGCGCAAGCCAGCGCGCATAACAGGCTGCCCGGCGCACGGCGCAACGCAGCCCTACGCATCAGATTTCCAGGTTGTCGATCAGCCGCGTGGTGCCCAGCTTTGCCGCAGCCAGCACGACCAGCGCTTCGTTCCGGGCCAGGTCGCCGGCGGTCGGCGGCTGCAGATCCACGCGCTTGCGGACGGCGATGTAATCAGGCTTCCAGCCGCGATCGGCCAGGCGCTGCATTGCCGCTTTTTCAAGCAGCGACACGTCGAGGTTGCCGCCACGGACGGCGTCGGCAACGGCATTCAATTCGCGGTACAGGCTTGGTGCCTCGGCGCGCTCGGCCTCGGACAGGTAGCCATTGCGCGACGACAGGGCCAGCCCGTCGTCGGCGCGCCAGGTTTCGGCGGCGATGATGTCGGTCGGCAGGGCAAACTGTTTGGCCATCTGGCGCACGATCATCAGCTGCTGATAGTCCTTCTTGCCGAACACGGCCACGCGCGGCTGCACGCAAGAGAACAGCTTCAGCACCACCGTGGTGACGCCCTTGAAAAAGCCGGGGCGGAATTCGCCTTCGAGGATGTCGCCGATCTCGCGGGGCGGCTGCACGCGGAATTCCTGCGGTTCCGGGTACAGGTCTTTCTCGGTCGGCGCGAACAATACGTAGACGCCTTCTTTTTCCAGCTTCTCGATATCGGTGGCGAAGGTGCGCGGGTACTTGTCGAAATCTTCGTTCGGGCCGAACTGCAGGCGGTTCACGAAAATGGAGGCCACCACCGGGTCGCCATGTTTCCTCGCCAGCCGCATCAGCGACAGATGGCCTTCATGCAGGTTGCCCATGGTCGGCACGAAGGCCGTGCGCAACTGGCCGCGCAACTGGTCGCGCAGCTCGTCAATCGAGGAAATGATCTTCATCGGGGAATCTCAGTCATTGAGCATGCCGGTAGCGACGCCATTGCCGCCCGGGCATTGAGGATGGAATCAGGTAGGCGAATACGACAGGCGTACATAGATCGGCGCGAAGGCTTCGGCCTGCGTGATCTCGATCAGTGTTTCCTTGGCCAGCTCCAGCATCGCGATGAAGGTCACTACCATCACCGCCGGGCCGCGCTGCACGTCGAAGAGATCCTGGAACTCGACGAATTTCGCCGACTGCAGCCGGCGCAGGATGCCGGACATGTGCTCGCGCACCGATAACTCTTCACGAGTGATCGTGTGACGGGCCGTCAGCTTCGCGCGGCGCAGCAGGTCCGACCAGGCGGCCTGAAGATCGGTAACGTTCACGTCCGGGAAGCGGGTGACGACCTGCTGGTCGATGAAGACCTGGGTACGGATGAAGTCGCGGCCGACCTGCGGCAGCGTGTCGAGGTTCATCGCAGCGATCTTGATCTGCTCATACTCGAGCAGGCGGCGCACCAGCTCGGCACGCGGGTCGAGCACTTCGTCGCCGGTCTCGCTCTTCTTGGCCGGCAGCAGCATGCGCGACTTGATCTCGATCAGCATCGCGGCCATCAGCAGATAGTCGGCGGCCAGTTCGAGGTTGCGACGACGGATCTGTTCGACATAGTCCAGATACTGGTGCGTGACCGCCGCCATCGGAATGTCGAGGATGTTGAAGTTCTGCTTGCGGATCATGTACAGCAGCAGGTCCAGCGGGCCTTCGAAGGCCTCGAGGAAGACTTCCAGCGCATCGGGCGGGATGTACAGGTCGTTCGGCAGCTTGAACAGCGGCTCGCCGTACAGCTTCGCAAACGCAACGCCATCGACCACATCGGGCGTGGCGCCGATCACGGCCGTCTCGGCTGCGGTAGCCAGCGCCTTGTCGGCATCCGCGCCGGCGGCGGTGCCGTCAGGCGTGTCGACCGGCATGTCTACCGGTGCGTCCATCAGGGCGTTCACAGGGCCGCCGGTATCGGTGTCGTTAGCCGTGTCGCTAGCCGTGCCGTTCTCAGTGCTGTTATCCACGATCGCTCTTCAATTGATTGGCAGGATAGGCCGCAGTCTGCCGCTCAGTGCGACTGGTAGACGTAGGCTTGCTGTGCGACGCGCGACTCCTGCGTGCGGCGCAAGTCGTCGAGGTCGAGCTTGTCCTTGTCCCACAGGCGGGCGCGGCCTTGCTGCTGGTCCGCCTCGATGCTCGGGTTTTCCTGCTTGAGCCCGTCGATGAAGCGGGTGAAGTCGGACACATAGCCGCTTTTCAGCTTGAAAATGCTCATATCTGGCGTAAAGGTCTGATTTCGTTGGAAAGAAGCGCGTATTTTAACCGCTAGCCCCGGCCGCCCTAGCGAATCCGCATCCCCGGCTTGGCGCCCGGCCACGGGGCCAGGATGTACAGGCCGGGACTGGCCTTTTCGTCAGCTGCCGAAGCGGCCAGCACCATCCCCTCGGACACGCCGAATTTCATCTTGCGCGGTGCCAGGTTGGCAACCATCACGGTCAGCTTGCCCTTCAGGTCTTCCGGCCGGTACGCCGACTTGATGCCCGAGAAGACATTGCGCAGGCGACCTTCGCCGACGTCCAGCGTCAGGCGCAGCAGCTTGTCCGAGCCCTCCACCTGCTCGCAATCGACGATCTGCGCGACGCGCAGGTCGATCTTCATGAAGTCGTCGATCTTGATCTCGGCATCAATGGCTTCAATCGCATCAATGGCTTCATTGGTGTCACTATCGGCAGCCGCAGCCGTCGTGGTGGCAGGGGCAGCATCGGCCGGCGCCTCGAACAGCGCATCCAGCATTTTTGGTTCGACTCGGGTCATCAGATGGGTATAGGGGTTGATCGCATGCTGGTCCGGCAGCGCATGGGCCGCATCGGCCCACTGCATTGGCGCCACGTTCAGCAGCGCCTCGACCCGGGCCGCCAGCACCGGCAGCACCGGCTTCAGGTAAATGGAGAGGATGCGGAAGGCTTCCAGCAGGCGGCTGCAGACTTCCTGCAGCTTCGCATTGTTGGCCGGGTCTTTCGCCAGGTCCCAGGGCTTGTTGGCATCGACATAGGCATTGACGGCATCGGCCTGGTCCATCGTCAGGCGCAATGCCTTGCCGTATTCGCGGGCCTCGTACAGCGCGCCGATATCGGTGCCGGCCGCGCGCAGCGAAGCCAGGAAGTCGTCGGCCTCGGTGGCCCAGCGCATGCCGAGCTTGCCGTCGAATTTCTTGGTGATGAAGCCGGCGGCGCGGCTGGCGATGTTGACGTACTTGCCTATCAGGTCGCTGTTGACGCGGGCGACGAAATCGTCCGGATTGAAATCCACGTCCTCGACGTGCGCATTGAGCTTGGCGGCGATGTAGTAGCGCAGCCATTCCGGGTTCATGCCGATATCAAGGTAGCGCAGCGGCGAAATGCCGGTGCCGCGCGACTTCGACATTTTTTCGCCGCTGACGGTGATGAAGCCGTGGACAAAGATATTGTTGGGCACTTTCAGGCCCGCGAAGTGCAGCATCGCCGGCCAGAACAGCGTATGGAAATAGGTGATGTCCTTGCCGATGAAGTGATACTGCTCGGTCGCCGGGTCGGCCATGAAGGCATCGTAGTCGCGGCCAGTCTTGCTGAAGTAATTCTTCAGCGAGGCCAGATAGCCGATCGGCGCGTCCAGCCACACATAGAAATACTTGCCCGGCGCGTCAGGAATCTCGATGCCGAAATACGGCGCGTCGCGGCTGATGTCCCAG
>JACCDT010330470.1_pt1 | contig 26295 bp, 23 predicted proteins | sample 7446291 | NCBI WGS metagenome assembly JACCDT01 (sample SAMN15323446, study PRJNA562643) | freshwater metagenome | isolation source: river surface water | place: USA:Blue River Watershed | collected 2017-08-17 | reverse complement strand
CGGTTCGCGCGCCTCTGCCTGGTGATTGATGCGCGGGATGGGGATCCGCGCGCTGCGATTGACGCGGTTCGCGCTGCAAGTTCGGCGGTAGGGACCGAGAGCCGTGTGATCTACCTTGACTCACGCGACGATGTGCTGATTCGGCGATTCAGCGAGACGCGCCACCGACATCCGCTCGGTGGGCCGATTGATGCGCCGAGCGATGTTGCCGGAGCAATTCGTGCCGAACGCGCCCTGCTCAGCGCGTCACGTGAGATTGCGGATGCGGTGATTGATACGAGCGATCTTGCCGCTCGGGAACTGCGTGATCGTTTAGTGCAGGAAGTGTTGGGCGGGGATGCTTCGATTTCAGTGCATCTCACCAGTTTCGGATACAAGCATGGGATTCCTCTCGATTCAGATCTTCTTTTCGACGTGCGGTCAGTGGCGAACCCACACTGGGTGCCGGAGCTGCGACCGAAGGATGGCCGCGATCGAGAGGTAGCCACCTACGTGCTGGGCGATCCCGTCGGGGCTTCCATTGAGGCGGCAATTGTGGCGTTCGTCTCCACCACCCTTGACACCTACCTCAGCGACGGTCGTGGTCGCCTCAGCATCGCAATCGGCTGCACGGGCGGCCGTCACCGTTCGGTGGCGATTAGCGAGTCGCTGGCCCTGAAGCTCAGAGCGCAGGCTGGCTCACACTCCGTGCACGTGCATCACCGAGATGTGGAGCGCACCTAAGCGGTGAATCGAGTCGGTTGGCTAAAGCCTGGTCTCGGAGTTAAACGCTGGCTGCTCTTGACGCTCTTGGGTGCGGGAGCCATTGCACTCGGTGCCCTAAGCGGCGTCCGTGCGCTCGCGGCAGGGGCGCAGCTCCCAGATCCGCTGGTACAGATCGCAGAGGCGGTGGCCCTGCGCGATCTAAATCCGATGGTTCGGGCCGCCGCCGCGGCGGCCGTTGGTCTTGTTCTCGTGGGGGCTGGCCTCATCGGATTGGCTCGAGCGGCGATCCTCCCGTACCGCACCGATCGACCTGGCGTGTCGCTCCTTGAACTGCTCGAGCGTCGTCGCCGGCTGGCTCGTGGGCGCCGCGTCGTTGTGTTGGGCGGCGGCACTGGGCTTGGAACTGCGCTTCGCGGACTAAAGCTTGAGACGGCACATCTCACCGCTATCGTTTCCATGGGAGATGACGGCGGCTCGTCAGGAGTGCTGCGCGAGCAGCTCGGGATCCCGCCGGTGGGCGACCTGCGGAACTGCCTGGTGGCCCTCTCGGATGCGGAGTCCACCGCCGCGGATCTTCTGCGCTTTCGCCTCCCCGCTGAACCCGACGCACCACGTGGGCACGCTATCGGCAACCTTCTGCTCGCAGCCGCCATCCACCAAGAGGGTGGAGACCTTGAACGTGGCGTTGCGCGCGTGCACCGCATCTTGAATGTCCGTGGAGAGGTGATACCAGGAACGATGGTCGCGCTGGAGCTGATCGGCACAACATCGGAGGGGGCAACGGTCCGAGGTCAGGCGCAACTAGCACGCACCCGCCATATTGATCGCATGCGCATCGCACCTGAGGGAGCGCGGGCAACTCCGTCGGCGATAAAGGCGATCCAGCAGGCTGACCTAATCGTGCTCGGCCCAGGTTCGCTCTACACGAGCGTGATCCCGCACCTGCTCGTCCCCGAAATTCTTGCCGCACTCCAGGCGCGACGCGCACCACTGGTGTGGGTGGCGAACGTTGATGAGCAAGAAGGGGAGACGGAAGGGATGGATCTTGATGCTCATCTCGCTGCGCTTGAGGCGCACGGAGCGTCGGGAATCATTGACGGCATCCTTGCCACCTCGGCAAGCTCGCGTCGTATTGGGGCGGTTGGTGGCGTACCGATTGCGCCAACGCTTCATCACGCTACCGATGCCGAGGGCCGAAAGCGTCCACCACTCTTTGTTCGTGACATCGCCTCTCGGAGAACCCCGCATCTTCATGAGCCAAATCTCCTCTCGCGTGCGCTCTTACGTCTCCCGCTGCGCGAGCCGCGACGGGCACGATGAGTCGGGGAGAGGCGGACCTCGTCGCCTCGATCCGTCATGAACTGGCGGCAATCCGACCGGCGCGCACCTGTTGCATACAGGCGGAGTTGGCTGCGCTTGGGGATTCCGGTCGTCGTGCTGACGTCTCCCTTGCACGCGCAGTGCATGAGTTGAGCACGGAGCTCGCGCAGCGCGGGGCCGCACGAGCCTGGACAGGATCGCCAAGGAGCCAAGCAGAGAGCTGCGCCGCTGACTTAGGTGGTGCGCGATCAGCGCAGCACTGTCGACTTGCACTCCTTCGCGGCCGCATCCTTGCCAGAGGTTCGCTCTCGCTCGCCTCAGGGAGCGTGCATCTAGAGATCAACGTCTCCTCCGTTGAGGCAACCCATCTGGCAGAGCTAACGACGCGAGATCAACTCGGCGGGCAACGTCGCGAGCGACGTGGCAAGGGGCTACTCGTGTGGAAGGGCCGTGATGTTCTTATTGATCTGCTGCGTCGACTCGGAGCATCTGCCGCGGTGGCCGAGATGGAGGCTCGTGGCATCGGGCGAGAGGTGCGTGGGGCGCTGAATCGCAGTGTGAATGCTGAAACAGCGAACCTCACTCGTGCGGTGCACGCTGGGATGCGACAGGCGCGAGCCTGCACCTTGGCGCTGGCGGAGGACCTTCTGCAGACAGACGGACTGCACGCACGGGTCGCCCGCGCTCGAGCCGAAGCCCCCGATGCAACCCTCTCTGAGCTTGCCGCGGACCTTCATCTGGCGCGCTCCACGGTGCAGCGGGCACTCGCCGAGGTTGAGCGCCGCGTTAGCGAGGGGCGGGTAGGCGACCACTCAGCGGGGCAACCTCTGCGATGATTCACGCATGAGCAGTCGGCAGATCACGGTTATTGCGAACTGGAAGGCAAACCTTCCGCCAAGTGAAGAGGTTGCGCTCGCCAAGGCAATTGCCGAAGGGCTAGGGGGCGCCCTCAAGGTCAAGGGGAGTCCCTCGAGCCTTCGCCTTCTTCTTGCGCCGAGCGCGCTCGGTCTCGTCCCTGTCGCCTCGCTCCTCCGTCGCGAGTACCCCGAGGCCGGAATCGACGTTGCCGCACAAGATGTCTCACTCAGCAGCGCGGGAGCATTCACGGGCGAGATCCCTGCTGAGCATTTCGTTGGAATCGCCCCTGCGATCATCGTGGGCCACTCGGAACGCCGACGCGATCGGGGCGAGAGCGATGAGGCTGTCGGCGTGAAGTTGGCGCGAGTTGTGGCGGCCGGTTTGGCACCCGTGCTCTGTCTTGGCGATAACCTTCCGAACGCCGACATCGTGGCGCGTGTCGACTTCGTGCAAGCCCAATGTGCGACGGCCTTCGCCGCCGCGGAGCGCGCCGGGTGCAACGCAACGCAGCTCTACGCCGCAGGACTCGTGATCGCCTATGAGCCTGTGTGGGCGATTGGCACCGGAAATCCGGCTTCGGTGGAGATTGCCGAGGCGATTGCCAGCGGCCTTCGGAGTGCACTCAATCGTGAAGAGCTCCCTGTGCTCTACGGCGGCTCCGTTGACGCCGCTTCTGCCGCAACGTGGTTCGGCACACCTTCGGCGCGCACCGGCCTCGATGGGCTCCTTGTCGGTGGCGCCTCCCTCCACGCGGATCGCTTCGTGGCCATCGTGCGCGCCGCGCTGGCCGTGACGGAGCCTGCGTGATGGCGGGTGCCAGGCCTCGACTCGCGCTGATCATCGTCGACGGATTTGGCGTCAGCAGCGGCGGTGCCTGTGACGCGATTGCTGCTGCCTCTATGCCCAACTGGCGTGCGCTCTCTGCCCAGCACCCTCACACGACACTCGGGGCAAGCGGCGAAGCGGTCGGGCTTCCGGCCGGCCAGATGGGGAATAGCGAGGTTGGTCACCTCAATATTGGGAGCGGGCAGCGCGTGCCACAAGATTTGCCACGCATTGATGCGACGATTACCGACGGCTCGTTTAAAGAGATGAGCGGCCTGCGCAGCGCACTCGCTGCAGCGCAAGAGAGTGGCCTCCACCTGTTGACGCTGCTTGGGAGTGGCGGAGTGCACGCCAATGACCGCCATGCGATTGAGGTGTTGCGCGCTGCTCACAAGGCTGGTGTCCCGCGAATTCTTGTGCATCTGCTTCTCGATGGCCGCGATACGCCGCCTCGATCGGCGGCGGCAGCCCTTGCCTCTTTCCAGCAGCGCATGAGTGAGGCGGCGCCGTCTGCACAAATCGCGACGATCGGTGGTCGCTACTACGGCATGGACCGCGATGACCGTTGGGAGCGCACCGCGGCCGCGCTTGAGAGCATCGTCCTCGCCGGCGATCGTTATGCGAGCAGCCCAGAGGTGGCCCTCGAAGAGGCGTATGCGCGTGGGGAGAGCGATGAGTTCGTTCTACCAACGAGAGTGGCGCTGCGCGACGCCGCTACGGTGCGATTTGCGCCAACCGATGTTGTGATCCATGCAAACTTCCGCGCCGATCGAGCGCGGCAGCTCATCCGTGCCCTTGCCGCGCCTGAGATGGTCGAACTTGCCCGCCCGGCCACACTCCCTGTGCGTTGTTGGGCGATGACCTCCTACGGAGAGGGTGAGGGGCTTGCGTCGGTGCAGCCAATCTTCGGGCCCTCTGTTGTGCCATCCCTTGCTGGGATCGTTGCCGCTGCAGGCCTGCGTCAGCTGCACGTCGCGGAGACAGAGAAATACGCACATGTCACCTACTTCTTGAACGGTGGCATCGAAGAGGCCTTCCCGGGTGAGCGGCGTACCCTGATTCCCAGTGACCGTGTTGCCACCTACGACCTAGCACCAGACATGCAGGCGGAGGCGATCGCGGCGGCGGTTGTCGCCGCACTTGAGCATGGCGATGAGAGCTTCATTGTTGCCAACATTGCGAACCCAGATATGGTCGGACATACGGGTGACTTTGCCGCCACAGTGCGCGCATGTGAAGCCACAGACCGGGCCATTGGCCTCATTGCAGCAGCAGCGGCGGCGGCTGGCGCCACCCTGCTGATTACGGGTGACCATGGCAATGCCGAGGAGATGTGCAGCACTGATGGCTCGCCGCTCACCAGCCACACCCTGCAGCGTGTGCCACTGCTGGTCGCGTACGGCGATGGCCGAGGGCCAGCCTTAGCTGAGGGGGACCTGAGAGATATCGCCCCTACTGCCTGTGCCCTCTTGGGCCTTCGCCCGGATCCCGCCATGACGGGTGAGTCGCTCCTGCGGCCTTAGCCCACAGGCGCATCCCGTGCGGGTCGGGTGGTAGAATCAGACCAAGAACAGATAGTCCAAATGAGGAGGACCAATGAATCCACTACTTGCCCTCGGGCAGATCGTCGTCAGCATCTTCCTGATCATCGCCATCCTGATGCAGTCCCGCGGGATTGGCCTCAGCTCGGCGTTCGGTGGAGATTCCAGCGTCTATCGCTCCCGTCGCGGGGTTGAGCGTCAACTGCTCCGCTTCACGGTCGCGCTGATCCTTCTCTTCATCGGCTTCTCGGTGCTCGGCTACCTGCAGACGAACTAAGCCGGACCGCCCTGGTGCGCAGGCAATACGGCGCTCAACAGGGAGTAACCCGCAAGGTCATCGCGGCGCTCTTCGCCGCAGCGGCACTCTTTGCTGGAGCCGCCCAGCTCGGCCTTGTGAGCACCCAGATTCCCGGGGTCGGTGTTCCAGGCGGAGAACTGCCCTCTGGCGAAGGCGTACTGACCGTCGGCGTTGTCGGGATCGCGTCAACGCCACTTCCACTCTTCGCTGAAACCGCTGCGGATCGTGCCGTCGTTGCACTGACCTATCGGAGCCTAACGCGCCTCGATGCGAGTGGGTGGCCAGGGCCCGACGTCGCGTCGACATGGGGCGTTGCCGCCGACGGCCTCTCGTGGACCTTTAGCCTAGACCCAGCTGCACGGTGGCAAGACGGATCCGCGGTGACCGCGGCCGATGTGCTGACGACGGTCGCCATCGCATCGGAGCTCGGTACCGCGGGCGGCTATTGGCAATCCATCACTGCTGAAGAGGGTGATGCTGCGGGTACCGTCCGGCTCAGCGCCTCGCGGGCGCTCGCGAATCTGCCGACAATGCTCGGATCGTTGCCACTCCTCTCCGCGACACAGTTCGCCGGACTCAGCGCGGCACAGATCCCAGACTCTGACGCGGCAAAGATCCCGCAGGGGACTGGCCCATATCGCATCACCAGCATCTCTTCTGGAGGAGCCGGCCTGATCCGACGTACCGACCTCCTCGCCGCTGACACGGCATCACTCACTGCTGCCGGCACTTCAGCAGAGAAGATTGCGCTCTACTTCTTCCCCGACGCCGCCTCCGCGCTGAGTGGGTGGAGCGCCAGCTCTCTTGATCAGCTTGTGGGATTGGACATTGCCGATGCTCGCCGTGGCACCGCAGCCCGCGGCAGCACGATTGAACTTGGGACCACCGTGTTCTCGGGTATCGCCACGAACTTGCGACCCGGGAGCGTGCTGCGTGATCCTCGACTCCGAGCAGGTTTAGCCGCACTTCTTGACCCTGCTGCTATCACCACAGTGTTCGGCGGTTCTGTTGCGCGAACACCGGTATCGCCGCTCTCGTGGGGCTGGACCGCACTCCCCGATGCAAAGAGCGGGGTTGACTACGCGACGAGTCTCTTCAAGGCGGTCAAGTGGAAGAAGGGGGAGGCTGGATGGTCGCTGCCAGGTGGCGGAGCGGCAAGCCTTGAGATTTTGACGCTGCCAGCACTGGCGCACCCTGTTGATGCTGCGGTCGCAGCACAGGCGGCGGCAGCATGGACGGCCTTTGGCATCCCCACACGCGTCACGGAACTCTCGCCCATTGATCTGACGACTCGACTTGCCTCAGGTTCCTTCCAACTAGCCGTTCTGAACGTTGATGTTGGGATCGATGTTGATCTCTATCCGCTCCTCGGCTCGGGGGCAGTCCTGACCGGGGGCAACATCGCGGGCATTCAGCTGAAGGATCTTGATCTGTTGCTCAATCGCGCTCGCCAGCCGGGTGATCGGGCTGCGCGCACGGCGGCCTTGGTGGCCCTCCAAAAGTGGCTCGCAGAGACGAACTACATCCTGCCAATCCGCTTCCGTGCCGCTGAACTCTTGTCCTCAAGCCGCGTCACTCAGGTGGCCCCAATGCTCGTTGATGAGCCAGAGAGCTACCTGCGGGCTGTGCTATCCTTCCGCCTCGCGACCCCCTGAGCGATTAGGGGGTTCGAACGGGTCGAGGTGGCGGAATTGGCAGACGCGCTGGCTTCAGGAGCCAGTGTCCGCAAGGACGTATGGGTTCAAGTCCCTTCCTCGATACCAGCACCTGTGCCCAGGTGGCGGAATTGGTATACGCGTACGTTTGAGGGGCGTATGACGCAAGTCATCCGGGTTCAAGTCCCGGTCTGGGCACCACATCTCTTCTGCTGACGGCCACGGGCCGCAGCCACACCCGGGCGGTTAGCTCAGTTGGTAGAGCACCTCGTTTACACCGAGGGGGTCGGGGGTTCGAGCCCCTCACCGCCCACCAGCACCCCTTTTGCCTCCCCACGGGCGCCTCGTTGCGCCCCTCGGCGGGGGAGGGTATCCTTGCCGCCGTTGGTGCGTACGGTCGCGTGGCTGCGGGCGTCGGGCCGAGATAGCTCAGTTGGTAGAGCACGCGCCTGAAGAGCGCGGTGTCGCCAGTTCGAATCTGGCTCTCGGCACCACTAAAGGTTGACCGGTGCGGAAGTGGCTCAGTTGGTAGAGCATCACATTGCCAATGTGAAGGTCGCGGGTTCGAGTCCCGTCTTCCGCTCCACTCCCTCCTTTGGGGACTCGAGGGGTCGTTGCCCCTTCGTCTAGTGGTAGGACAGCGGACTTTGGATCCGTGAACCGAGGTTCGAATCCTCGAGGGGCAGCCAACACGCAACAGGGCGACGTACCCAAGTGGTCTAAGGGGGGGGTCTGCAAAACCCCTATTCGCCGGTTCGAATCCGGCCGTCGCCTCCACACTCCCACCGTTGAAGCCCCCCCGCACCCCCTGCTACACTCACGGCTGCCTTTCGGCTCCGGCCCACTACGCAAGTTGCGTAGGGCGCACCGGGGCGAATCCATAGGAAGGAGTGGCCAATGCGCCGCTATGAGCTCATGCTAATTCTCCGTCCCGACGTGACGGAAGAGCGCACGAAGGCGATCTTCGAGCGCACCACCCGCTCAATTACCGAGCAGGGCGGAACAATCCTCAAGGACGTTGCCTGGGGCCGTCGCCGCATGGCCTACGAGATCGATCACGCCAAGGACGGCGTCTATCAGATCTACGTGTTCGAGGTTGCCGCATCGGCAATCGCCGAGATTGAGCGCGTGCTCCTGATCACCGAAGAGGTGCTTCGACACCTGGTGATCCGCGACGAGCGCAAGGGCGCCGCTGCACTTCGCGACTTCAATCTTGATGGTGGTACGCCGGCGCGACTCGAGCTTGACGCCGATGACACCGAAGGCGAAATCGCCGCCGCCGCTGCAGCAGCCGCTGCAGCCGACGGGGAGTAGTCGATGTCGTTCGCAAAGATCAGCATCATCGGGAACCTTGGTGCCGACCCAGAGTTGAAGTACACGGCCGATGGGAAGCCGCGCCTTGAGATGCGCGTTGCCACCAACGAGCGCCGAAAGGCTGCTGGCGGCGACTGGGAAGATAAGACGACCTGGTATCGCGTCATCATGTTTGGTGAGCGATCGGTGAAGCTGGCTGAGTGGCTCCGCAAGGGTCGCAAGGTCTACGCCGAGGGTCGGCTGCAGGTTGACATGTACGACTCCAAAGAGGGAGAGAAGCGCGTTGCGCTCGACATCCTCGCGAGTGAAGTTGTCATCGTTGATCGAAATCCGGACGCCGATCCGAACGCGCCACGGGCGCCGCGATCGTCTGCACCGAGCCAGGGCGCTCCAGAAGAGAGCTCCCAGTCGGCGCCAAGCGATCTTGACGACCTACCGTTCTAATCCCAACAACATCAAATTGAGAGGAGCACACCATGCCTGAGGCACCAAAGCGATTCAAGAAGCGCGATGACAAGTTCGGCGCAGGGCGACGTCGCCGCGTCTGCTCGTTCTGCAGCGACAAGCAGGGCTACATCGACTACAAGGAGATCAACCGTCTCCGCCGTTACCTTTCAGACCGCGCCAAGATCGAGCCACGCCGAAAGACTGGCACCTGCGCGCAGCATCAGCGTGAAGTGACCGCAGCGCTCAAGCGCGCTCGGCAGATGGCGCTCTTGCCGTACGCACCGCAGCACCAGGGCTAGGTCCGGTAGAGGCGCGCACCATGGCGAAGAGCACGGGCAACGAGTACGACGGGATCACTGCCTATCTAGAGGGCGACTTCCGACCGTTGGCCGACGCGAAGGTAAGCGTGATGACGCACGCGTTCCTGTACGGCACCGCAACCTTTGAAGGGATTCGTGCCTACTGGAACGCGGACGAGCAGCAGCTCTATGCGCTGAAGGTCACCGAGCATCTGGAGCGCCTCCGCTCCTCCTGCAAAATCATGCTCATGGACCCGCTCCCAGAGGTGGAGGCGGTCAAAGGGATCGTGGTCGAGCTGCTCAAGCGGAACGCCTTTAAAGAGGACGTGTACGTTCGGCCAAGCGTCTATAAGAGCACCAAGGCGATTGGGGTGAAGCTGCACGGCCTCGAGAACGATCTTTACGTTATCTCAGTCCCGTTTGGCGATTACATCGACACCGCAACAGGGATCCGTTGCGCGACCGTGGCCACGCGCCGCACCTCTGACCTGGCCATCCCAGCGCGAGCCAAGGTTGCCGGCAACTACGTGAACAGCGCCTTCTCCAAGAGTGAGGCGGGACTGAACGGCTTTGACGAAGCAATCGTGCTCACCGAGGCGGGGAAGGTCTCCGAGGGTTCGGCTGAGAACCTCTTCATGGTGCGTGGCGGAAAGCTCATTACCCCTGGCGTGAACGACGACATCCTGGAGGGGATCACCCGAGCGGGCATCATTGAGATTGCGGCAGAGCTCGGTATCCCTGTCGCAGAGCGACAGATCGACCGCAGCGAGCTCTACATCGCTGATGAGATTTTCCTCGTCGGGACGGGCGCGCAGGTGTCGCCAGTCATCGAGGTTGATCACCGTTCCGTTGGCACGGGGAAGATTGGCGAGCTAACGAAGCGAATCCAGAGCCGCTACTTCGATGCTGTGCGCGGCAAGGTGCCCGCTTACAAGCACTGGCTCACGCCGATCTACTAACTCTGACCAGCCCCTAGGGGGTGATGGTCGGTACGTCGGCACCAGTAATGATCTCAACATCAACCGTGACGGACGCGTCATCGATGAGCGTTGCTTTCATGCCGAGGAGGCGCTCAAGCAAGGCGAGGGAGACTGGCATCCGCTGCTCGGCCCCGTTGAAGACAATGAATCGCGTCTTAAGGAGACCGATCTCACCTGGTGTGATGGTCGTTGGTGCCGAAGCGTCAAGACCTGCGCGGCTGAGCGCGGCTGCGAGAACCCCGGCCTCACCCTTTCTCCCAGTTCCGTTCAGCACCCAGATGCGTACCGCCTCCCTGGCGATTGCGTCAGCCTCGCGCTCCTCTTTGGTTGGCTGAGCACTGAAGGCCTGCTGCACCGCGGCGCGAATCTTCGCTACATCAGGGGTGATGATGTACCCACGACTATCCGAACCGACTGTTTGGTAGGTCGGCGGCGTGAAGACGAGGCTGCGAATGCTCCCAGTGTCAATCTGGGCGATGAGGTCCAAGAGGAGCGGGAGATCCTGCTGGGGGAAGTCGCTCTTAAGTGAATCCTTGAGTGCGGCTGCAAGCGAGGGGAGGTTTCGCGTGATCGCCGCCATATCGCTTTGCGCCCGAATCGCTGAAATCACTTGCTGCTGTCGAGCGGCACGATCAAAGTCGGAGCTGCCGTGTCGCGATCGGGCAAAGATCAGGGCCTCTGCGCCATCCATCGCGTGCACACCAGCCAGAACATGGATGCGCGCGTATTTGCCACCACCAATGGGGTACGAGTCATCGGTTACTGGGTTCCTCGCGGTGATACGCACGCCATCGAGGGCATCCACAATCTCTTGGAAGCCGGTGAAGTTCACCATCAGCGAGTAATCGATCTTCATGCCGTAGAAGTTGCCCAGCATCTCGCGGAGGGCGGGCATTGGACCGTCAGGGAATACGCTGGGATTGCGACTCGCTGATGCGTAGTACGAATTGATCTTGTTGCCGTACGTGGCCCCGTACAGCCGCTGGGCGCTCGCGGGGACAGGGAAATCAACGGTGTCGCGTGGAATGCTGAACATGGTGACCGTTCCGTTCACTGGGTCAACGCTCGCGACGATCAGGGTGTCGGTGTTGAAGGAGGTGCTGTCGCCACGTTGGTCAATGCCGACGAGGAGCACATTGAGGCGTTCCTTCCCATCCCAGCGCGGCGCAGGGGTAGCACCGGGCGTCACGGTGCCCGAGGAGAAGATGCCGCCAACGAGTTCCGACGCGGTGCTGACATAGCTGCCCAGGACCAGATGTAGTGAGAGGGCGGCAATCAGCGAGATGGCCAGGCCAGCAAGCGAGGTTCCGATGGCACGTGCTCCGGTCTCGCGGCGCACGGCCCAACGCCAGGCATCAGCCGCTGCGACCCCACGCCAGACGGCGAGAAGAATGTTGAGGATGCCAGCCGCACTCAGCCCAAAGGGCGTGATCAGGAGGCCGACGAGGCCGGGCAGCCCATCGGCCACGACGATTCCACTGACGAGCGACAGGATGAGGGTGGGGGGAGCGAGGAAGAGGAGAGCCGCTCTCCAGCGCCGCTCATAGAGGTGGCCGAACCCTGGGACGAGGAGCGAAAAGACGGCTGCCGCGAAGGCTGAGCGTCGTGGAGTCTCAGTCGGTTGGCTCATAACGGGAACCATACCGCCTTGCGGAGAAGGGGGGTGCCCCCCGTTTGCCATGTCAGGGGTGGCGTGGCACGCTCCTCCCAATGTTCAACCCTGTTGATTCGAAGCCCGACCTGATCAGCCTGGAGCACCAGATGCTGGCGCGTTGGCGTGCCGAGGGGACATTTGAGCGCCTCCGCGCGCAGACGGCTGGCGGCGAACCCTGGTCCTTCCTCGATGGCCCAATCACCGCAAACAATCCGATGGGCGTTCATCACGCTTGGGGTCGTACCTATAAGGACCTCTTCCAACGCTTCCGCGCGTCGCTCGGACACGAGCTGCGCTGGCAGCAGGGGTTTGACTGCCAAGGCCTCTGGGTCGAGGTGAACGTTGAAAAAGAGCTCGGACTTACCTCAAAGCGACAGATCGAAGAGCGTGGGCTGGCGGAATTCATCCGACTCTGCAAGCAGCGCGTGCTGACCTACGCCGCTCGACAGACCGAGCAGTCAATCCGACTCGGCATGTGGATGGATTGGAACGACCCGGCTGATCTCCTGCGCCTGCGCGACGCTCTGAGCGACGCACCAGAGCGCGAGATGGAGATTGCTGGCGCCGCTGGCGCGGTGCGTGGAGCCCCAGAGGCCCTCATCGGACAACTCGGCTCACCCGAGATTGGTGGCTCGTACTTCACCTTCTCAGATGAGAACAACGATCTGATCTGGAGCTTCCTTGCGGAATGCAATAAGCGTGGCTGGCTCTATAAGGGGAGCGACAGCATGCCGTGGTGCACGCGCTGCGGCACTGGCATCAGTCAGCACGAGATGACGGAAGGGTACGCCGATCGTGACGACCCCTCCGCCTACTTTGGATTCCCTCTCGTTGATCGGCCTGGTGAAGAGCTCCTAGCCTGGACGACGACGCCGTGGACGATTCCAGCCAACGTCGCCGCCGCGGTAAACCCAACGCTCGCCTATGAACTCGTGGAATTTGATGGGCGAAAGATGTGGATCGGCGCAACGCGCCGTGTCGCCGCACTCGGTGGCGGTGCCCCTCGCGCCAAGGTGCTTGATACCAAGCAGGGGAGCGAGTTGATTGGGTGGCGCTATCGCGCAACGTTTGATGCTGCACCGGCCGTTACGGAGGCACTCGGCGCAGATGGCGCTGCGCACCGCGTGATCTCGTGGAGTGATGTCGGCGCCGAGGAGGGGACGAGCATCGTGCACATCGCCCCAGCATGCGGCAGCGAAGACCATGCCCTCTGCATCACCGAAGGCCTCCCGATGATTGCGCCAATTGACGAGAGTGGCACCTACCTTCCGGGATTCAACGATCTCAGCGGTAAGGACTGGCTCGCAGTCGCCGATCTCGTCTTTGCTGCGCTTGAGCAGAGCGGCAGCCTTCTGCGTCGAGAGAAGATCACGCACCGGTATCCGCACTGCTGGCGCTGCGCAACGCCGCTCGCCTTCCGGCTCGTTGATGAGTGGTTCATCAGCATGGGTGCAACGTATGAGAAGCCACGTGAGCAGCTGACTGCCGCCGAGAAGGCGGGGAGCCTGCGCTATCAGATCATGGATGTCGTCGACAACATCTCGTGGCTCCCATCGTTTGGGCACGATCGCGAGCTTGATTGGCTGCGCAACATGAGCGACTGGATGATTTCCAAGAAGCGCTATTGGGGGCTTGCGCTGCCAATTTACGAGTGCGAAGGGTGCGGTGCTGTTGAAGTGCTTGGATCGCGAGCGGAGCTTGAGGGGCGCGCCGTTGCAGGGCTAGAGGTCCTCGCTGGCCATAGCCCTCATCGTCCGTACATTGACGAGGTACGCATCGCCTGCGCAAAGTGCGGCGGTCAGGTGCAGCGCGTCCCCGACGTCGGGAATCCGTGGCTTGACGCGGGTATCGTCTCGCTCTCCACGCTGCGCTACCGCAGCGAACCTGAGTACTGGAAGCGCTGGTTCCCTGCAGACCTGATTACGGAGAGCTTCCCTGGTCAGTTCCGCAACTGGTTCTACTCGCTGCTCGCCATGTCAACCGTCATGGTTGGGAGCGAGCCAACGAAGACGGTGTTCGGCTACGGCCTTGTCTTTGCAGAAGATGGCCGGCAAATGCATAAGAGTTGGGGAAACTCCATCGAATTCGATGAGGCGGCTGACCGCATGGGTGCCGACGTGATGCGCTGGCTCTTCGCCGGTTCGCGCCCCGAAGAGAACGTGCATTTCGGCTGGAACGGCGCGGATGAGGCGCGCCGCAAGCTACTCGTGCTCTGGAACGTTTACGCCTTCCACATTGGCTACGCGAACAGCGCTGGCTGGCGCCCTGGTGCCGGAGCAAGCCAGGTGGCCGAGAGGGGCGCCATGGATCGCTGGATCCTGAGCCGCACCGCCGATCTCGTCTCAACTGTGGAGAAGGGGCTCCGTGACTACGACGCACAGTCGGCCGTCGCACGCCTCGAGGCGGGGATCGACGAGCTCTCCACCTGGTACCTCCGCCGCTCACGTGACCGCTTTGACCTCTCCACTAGTGAGGCAGATCGAAATGATGCGTTCGCCACCCTTCATGAAGCCTTGCTCACCCTGCTGCAAGCCGCGTCCCCGATTGCACCGATGCTCACCGACGCGATGTACACCAATCTCGTAGCCGACGGCGCAACGGGGAGCATCCACCTACAGGCATGGCCGACGGCGCGTGTGCAAGGCTGGCGAGATCAGGCGCTCGAGGATGCGATGAGCCGGGTGATTCGCGCCGCCGAGCTCGGGCGATCGGTGCGCAGCGCCGCCGCCATTCGCACTCGGCAGCCACTCGCACTGGCGCGCGTCGTCTTCGGTGGCGACACGCCACACGCGGAGCTCCTCGCAATCCTCGCCGACGAGCTCAACGTAAAACGAGTTGAGCCGGTGACTGATGCCTCCGGTCTCTTTGAGCGCAAGGTAAAGGTGCTGCTGCCAAAGGTAGGGAAGCGGCTCGGCGACAAGTTGCAGGCGGTGCTCGCCGCAGCCCGCTCAGGTGATGTTGAGTTCCTCCCCGGTGGTGCCGTACGCATTCAGGGCCTTGAGTTTGCGCCAGACGAGATTGAGATCCAAGCGATTCCTCGAGAGGGTGGCTTTGTCGCCGAAGCGGATGGCCTTGTTGTGGAGCTCGAGACTGCTCTCACCTCCGAACTCATCGCAGAGGGAGACGTCCGCGAACTCTCTCGCGCCGTTCAGGATCTGCGCAAGCGCACGGGTCTCCGAATCGGCGATCCGATCAGCCTCTACCTCCCCGAGTCAGCGAAGTCGCTCGTCCCATACACAGAACAGCTCGCGCAGAGCGTCGGTGCGCGCTCAATTGAGTTTGGCGCGACTGCGGGTGAAGTGACCGACGAGATTGAGCTCTCCTTTGGCGCCACCGCCTTCTCGTTCCGCCGGTCAGCCGGATGAGGCGGGCCACCCTCGGGTTGATTGCACTCGGAGTCATCGCTGTAGACCGCGGTTCAAAGATGGTGGTCGATGGCATGGACCTTGCGGCCCCGTATCAGCTGATTGGCTCGTATCTGCAGATCATTCGTGGCGAGAATCGTGGCGGCCTCTTCGGCATGGCGCAGGGGAGTGCTCCGCTTCTTGCCCTTCTCAGCGTTGGAGTCATTCTTGCGTTGGTCATCTATCACGAGCGCGAACGACTCCCTCGGGTGTCGCCCCTCACGGTTGGCGTTGGCCTGCTCATTGGCGGTGCGATCGGCAACCTGATCGACCGTGTGGCGTTCGGCTACGTGCTTGATTTCATTGATGTTGGGGTAGGGAGCCTGCGTTTCTGGACGTTCAACATTGCCGACGCTGGGATCAGTCTCGGCATCGTGATCTTGCTCGTAGATACCTTGTGGCGCTCCCGTAGTACGGTGCGCACATGAGCGAAGCGCGTGAACTAGATCTACCGATCCCGCCAGAGGCGGCGCGACAGCGAGCTGACCGATTTGTCGCGGATCGAAGCGGGCTCTCGCGCTCATTTGTTCAGCGACTCATCTCTGAGGGTCATCTCACCATGAACGGCCTCATTGTTCGTGCCAGTGCCACGCTGGTTCCAGGAGAGACGCTGCACCTGGTTATCCCCCCAGTGAGCGAGACGACGCTGCTCGCGGAAGATATTCCCCTGACGGTTGTCTACGAAGACGAGGACATCGTTGTGGTGAACAAGCCTGCTGGGCTTGTCGTGCATCCTGCACCCGGCCACGCAACGGGAACGCTCGTGAATGCGTTACTGCATCACGTCGAAGAGTTGCCAGGGATCGCTGGCGTTGCGCGACCTGGGCTCGTCCACCGACTCGATAAAGACACCAGTGGGCTCCTCATTGTTGCCAAGGGTGACGTTGCACAGTTGAGCCTGATGGCGCAGCTGAAGGCACGGCGAATCAAGAAGACCTACCTCGCCTTGGTGCAAGGTTCGGTCGCAGCCGAACTGGGTCGCATTGAAGCGCCCATCGGCCGAGACCCAAATGAGCGGAAGCGGATGGCGGTGGTTGCAGGCGGCCGCGAGGCGACGACGGGGTATCGCGTGCGCGAGCGGTTCCCGGGCTGGACGCTGCTTGAGGTGGACCTGATCACCGGTCGCACCCATCAGATTCGTGTGCACCTGACGGAGATCGGGCACCCGATCGCCGGAGACCCTACCTATGGAAATGGGACGAGCCGACGCGGTCCCGATGCAACGACGCGCCTCTTCCTTCACGCGTGGAAGATCGTCTTTGCCCATCCGCGAGATGGACGTTTGATGCGGCTCGAGGCTGAGCTGCCTGCTGATCTGCAGGCGCCCCTTGATGCGCTACGGTTGCACTCCAGCAGAGGGGAGGGGTGATGGAGCCACAGCGACGCGTCGGGGCACCAGGCGCCCAGGTGATCGTGATCTCAGGCCCCAGTGGCGTGGGCAAAGACACCATCATCAATGAGTTGCGCCGCCGCCCAGTGGGCCAGACCTTCCACTACGTTGTCACCTGCACCACGCGACCGCCACGCACGGGTGAGATGGACGGCGTGCACTACCACTTCCAGAGTCGTGAATCGTTTGACGCCCTGAACGCTGCGGGTGAGCTCCTTGAGGCGGCCACGGTGCACGACCGCTCATACGGCACCCCACGCGAAGAGGTGCGCGGCGCACTCGCTCGTGGGCAAGATGCACTGTGCAAGATTGATGTGCAGGGGGCACGAAGCCTGCGCAAGGTCATCCCTGAAGCACTCCTGATCTTTGTGGCCCCCCCGTCTCCTGAAGCACTGGCCGAGCGTCTTGCCGGTCGAGGCACGGAGACCGCGGATGAGCTGGTGACGCGTGCACGGAATGCGATTACGGAGATGGAACGCGCGCAGGAGTATGACTACCTGGTGTTGAACGAGACTGGCTATCCCGAGGAGGCCGCGGCTCAGGTCGAGAAGATTGTCCTCGCCGAGCGTGCGAAGCACCCGGAGCGCCGGATTTCGGTGTGACGGGGGGCGCTGAGCCTCACGCGCTGACGCCAACCACGGTCCTGCGCGTCGCCGTTGATGTGCCAGGGGCGCCTGGCGAGCGGCTCTACGACTATCTAGCCCTCAACGGAGTCCATGCGACGGTCGGCGATGGCGTGATCGTGCCGTTTGGTGGTCGGCGTGCGATTGGCATTGTCGTCGCACTTAATCCGAACGATTTACCTCCCGCAGGAATCAAGCTCAAGCCGATTGAGGGCCGGCTTGGCGCTGAACCACTTGTCACCCCGCTCCTCATGGCGTTTGCGGAGACCATAGCTGCGCGCTGGGCCGCGCCAATCGCCACCACCGTGCGATCGCTTCTCCCTGCAGGCATGTTGGATGCGGTTGTTCTGGAGGCACGGAGGGTGGGGGAGGCGAGCGAAGCCTCTGGGCGCATCGGGCTTGGCGCAGAGTGGGTTGCCGTCGAACGTCTCACTGGTGCACGTGGCAAGACACGAGCGGCAACGCTCAAGAGCCTCCGACAACTGGAGGTGGCCGGGGAGGCGGAGCGACGCTGGACACTCGTGCGTCGCGGTGCGCAAAGCCTTGATACCACCTTCGCCTCGTTGATCGCCGATGCTGCCCCTGCGGTCCTGGAGGCAATGCGTCTCGGTAGCCGACAGGTTGCCGCGGTGGAGCAGCTCACCGCGGCCGCACGCAGCGGCGATCCTTGGGTCGCGGCAAGCACGCTCCCTGGAGGTCTCCCAACCGCGCGACGACTCGCTGATGCTGGCGCTGTTCAGATTGTCGTTCGGCGCATTCAGCGCCGACATGCTGATCGGCGGAGTGCAGCGCTTGATGCAGCGAGGGCAAAGATCAACCTCACTGAAGTGCAGAGCGAGATCGCCAACGCTGCTTGCGAGCGCAGCGCGGCAGGGGAGACGATCCTCATTGATGGCCCGCCCGGATCTGGCAAGAGTCGTGCAGCAGCCGAAGCGGCGGTGCGGATGATCGCTGCAGGTCGATCCGTGCTCTGGTTGGTGCCAGAGTCGGCGCAGGTAGCGATTGCTGCAGACATGCTCGCCACGGCTGGCGGTGCGCCTGAGTTAATCCATTCGGGCCTGAGTGCCGGTGAGCGTCTTGATGCACATGACCGCCTCCTTGAGCCAGGGCCACACCTTGTTGTTGGCACGCGCGTTGCGCTCGGTGCCCTACGTGATGAGGTTGGCCTCGTCGTTATCGACGAAGAACATGAGGGCGCCTACAAATCAGACCGCACGCCGCGGCTGCACGCGCGCGATGCGGCGCGCGAGTTGGCACGCCTTGCTGGCGCGGCAACGCTTCTTTTGAGCGCCACCCCGGCGATTGAATCGTTGGCGCGCGCCGAGATTGAGGGGTGGCGTCACTTCACGCTGACTCGACGTACTCCGGCCCCACTCGTTGAGGTGATTGACCTTCGGCAAGAGCTCGCCGACGGGTGGCGCGGCATGATGAGCCGCGCGCTGCTTGAGCGCCTAACTGCGCTCGATTGGGCCGGGGGGCAACAGGCGCTCCTTATCATTAACCGTCGTGGCTTAGCCTCGGCCCTCCTCTGCCGCGATTGTGGCGCCGCACAATCGTGCCCCTCATGCGAGCGACCGCTGGTGCTGCATAGCGCCGGATCGCTGCTGCGCTGCCACGGGTGTGGCATTGCAGCGGAGCCACTTACTCGCTGCCCCTCTTGCGGTGGTGCACGCATTCGTGCGCTCGGTGGTGGCACCGAACGCCTCGAGGCGGAGGTGCGTGCGACGCTCCCCGACGTGATCGTTGACCGACTCGACGCCGACGCGGCATCTGCTATCGGCTCCGGCGACCGCATCCTCGACGCGTTCCGCAGTGGCCGCACGCAGATCCTGGTCGGCACGGCCCTCGCGGCGAAGGCCCTCGACCTACCAGCGTTGGCGCTCGTCGGTATCGTCTCCGCCGACACGGGACTTCTTCTCCCCGACGAACGCGCGGCGGAACGCGCGGTAGCTCTTGTTGTACAGGCGGTGGGTCGACTCGGGCGCGGTGCGCATGCGGGTGTGGCGGTGATCCAAAGCTATCGACCCGAGGACCCCGCAATCACGGCGGCGGTGGAGATCGCCCGCGGGGGGAGCGTTGATGCCTGGCGTGCCCGCGAGATCGGGCTGCGAAAGGCGGCTGGCGGCGCGCCGTTCCTCCGCACCGTAAAGGTGAGTGCGGCGGCGGCAACCGCTGCTGGCGCGCGGCGCAGCATTGAGGGCCTGGCAGCCACCCTCCGCGCCGCTGCTGTAGCGGCGGGCGATGATCGGGCCCGCATCCTCGGACCGATTCCCGCCTGGGTGCCACGGCGGGCTGGGCGATGGCGGGAGAATCTGATCCTTCGGGCCGTGGACCTTGAGCCGTACCTGCCGCTGATCCGCGGGCGCGACCTCACGGTAGATGTGGACCCAGAGACGCTCCTGTAGCGCTTGCTAGAATCCCGCCATGAGTGTTCGTCCGATCCTGCTCCTCGGTGACCCACGGCTGCGTCTTCCGGGCGCGCCTGTTGAGAGTTTCGGCAAACTGCTGCACTCCCTGCTCGATGATCTTGCCCACACGATGCGCGCCGCGCCAGGGGTTGGTCTCGCCGCGCCGCAACTTGGCGAACCCCTAAACGTTGCCGTTGTCGAGGCGAAGGGGAAGACCTATGAGCTGGTGAATCCACGCATCGTGCGGGACACTGGCGATCAAACGGATCTAGAGGGCTGCCTCTCGATCCCTGGCTACGTCGCTGAGATCACGCGCAAAGAGCGCGTCTGGGTCGAGGCGCAGGACCGCACCGGTCGCCCGTACAAGTTCAGCGAGCATGGCTTCTTAGCACGCGCCGTGCAGCATGAACTCGATCATCTCGCTGGCACCCTCTACATCGACTATCTCGACTCTATGGATCAGCTGATCGCCGTCGATGAAGACGACGATGAAGAGCCAGATGGCTCCCCTGAAGCGGCCGTCGTTGCGCGGCGCCGCAACGTACTGCGAGGACATAGTCACAAGTAGTCGCCTGATCCTGTTCGGCAGTGGCGGATTCGCGGTCCCGTCGTTCCGCGCCGTAGCTGCGGACCCTCGGTTTGAGATCCTTGCGGTAGTGACCGCGCCACCACGCGCCGCCGGCCGAAGCGGTGCACTCACACCGACGCCAGTTGATACGTGGGCCACTGGCGCCGGGCTACGAGTCGAACATGTCGCCAAGGTTCGTGACGCCGCTGAAATCGCACGAATCAAAGCGTTCGGCGCCGATGGAGCGCTCCTCGCAGACTTCGGACAGATCATTCCTGTTGAACTCTTGGATCACTATCCGCGTGGCATCGTCAACCTGCATCCATCACTCCTGCCACGCCATCGCGGTGCGAGCCCGATCCCTGCAACGATCCTTGCCGGTGATCGGGAGACCGGGGTCTCCACGATCGTGATGGATCAAGGGGTGGATACAGGACCAATCATTGGCGTGCAGCATCTGCGAACGCGCCCAGCGGTCACCGCCGCAGAGCTGGAAGTGGAGCTGGCCGAACTCGCCGCCTTGGGCATCGCCGACACCTTGGCGACGTGGCTGCAGGGGAGTGAGGCGGCAGACCCTCAGGGTGCTGTTGGTGCCACTCAGACAACGCGCCTCGCCCGTGCCGATGGTCGGATTGGCGCACAGACCTCGTACGAATTAGTGCTGCGCATGTGGCGGGCATATCAGCCATGGCCAGGCGTTTGGGTTGAGATCCCAGGTGTGGTGGATCGGCTGATTCTCTCGAGCATTAGCGCGGTAGAGGGGGACGCCTCACTCGCCGCAGGGACCCTCGAACTGCGCGATGACGCGCTGCTCCTCGGCCTCGCCGGGGGAACGGTGCGCCTTGACCGCGTGATCCCCGCAGGCGGCAAGAGCATGACGGGAGGGGAGTTCGCGCGAGGTCGCCAAGGGGAACTCGCCGCGCATGGGAGAATCGCAGAATGAAAACCACCGAGACGACCGGAGGATCGCAGCGGCCCCTCAGCCTCTCTGACCTCAACGTGAATCAACTGGCGGCGCGGGTCAGCGACCTGGGCGCTGAGTCGTACCGGGTTACCCAAATTCTTGATGGGGCGTGGCGCTCTGTGGCCACGGCCTGGAGCGGGGTCACCACGTTCGGCAAGCCGCTCCAAGAGCGTCTGGCGAACGAGATTCGCTTCAGTGCCTTTGATGAGGTTGAGCGACAAGAGGCCGAAGATGGCGCCACAACAAAACTACTTCTGACCCTCTCCGATGGGGCGAAGGTTGAGGCGGTGCTAATGCGTTCGCCCGCCGATCCACGCCGTGGGTCAGGGCCACGCGCCACGGTCTGCGTCTCAAGCCAGGCCGGATGTGCGGTCGGCTGCCCGTTCTGCGCAACGGGGGAGCTCGGCTTCACCCGCAATCTCAGCGCGGGAGAGATCCAAGACCAGGTGCGCATCGCACGCCAGATCCTTCGCACCGAGGATCGCGAACTGACCAATGTCGTCTATATGGGGATGGGGGAGCCGCTACAGAATATCGATGCCGTCTTTGCATCAATCGATGGATTGACTGATCCAGCGCGCGGCGGGATTGGCCAGCGTCGCATCACCGTCTCCACCAGCGGCGTCGTGCCCGGGATCGAGCGTCTCGCCAAGCAGCGCCCACAGATCACCCTTGCGGTCTCCCTTCATGCAGCCCGTAACCCGCTCCGCGACCTCCTCGTGCCCCTCAATCGCAAGTGGCCGGTCGAGGCGGTGATCTCGGCCGCGGATTCCCATTCTCGTGCAACCGGGCGGCGCACCACCTATGAGGTGACGATGATCGACGGCATCAACGATCGGGCAGAAGATTCAGCGGCACTTGCCTCACTCCTCCGAGGGAGCGGCGCGCACGTTAACTTGATCCCCATGAACGCCGTGGCGCACACCCCGTGGCAAGAGTCCAAGCCTGAGCGAATCGAGCAGATCGCCAATCAGCTGCGCGCTGCTGGCCTGACCGTCACCGTGCGCCGCAATCGCGGTCGCGAGGCGGGGGCTGCCTGCGGGCAACTTGCCGCTGAGAAGGCTGGCGCACCAACCCCCGTGGCAGTAGCCCGCCGACGCGAGTTGCTGGTAGCTGCGAGCGCAGCCGCCCTCCAGGGGCAGCGCACCGCACAGCCGATCGCCCCATCTGGGCCACTTGGCGGTGATGCATGAGCGGCGCACGCATCGAAATCGCTGCGAGCATCTTGAATGCTGATCTCGGCGCACTCCGCGAGGCGGTACAGGCGGCAGAGGCGGCGGGTGTCGACCGCATCCATCTCGACATCATGGACGGCCACTTCGTGCCGAACCTTACCTTTGGTCTCGCGACTGTTGAGGCGCTGCGCTCGGCGACCAAGCTTCCGTTCGATGCGCACCTCATGATTCTCTCGCCAGGGATCTGGGCGACGCGCTATGTCGACGCTGGGTGTGAATCGGTTGCGATCCACGTCGAGGCGCCAGACCAGCACCGCGCAACGCTTGATGCGATTCGCGATAGTGGCGGTCGCGCCGGGCTCGCACTTGACCCTGAGACGCCAATCGAGTCACTGGCCTCATTCAGCGATGCGCTGGACTTCGCGCTCGTCATGACCGTCAAGTCAGGATTTGGTGGGCAGTCGTATCGAGCCGAGGCGGCTGGGCGCATGGCCGCGATCCGCACACTGATCGGCGAGCGAGGCGGTCACCCGTTGCCACTCCATGTCGATGGCGGTATCAACCCAACAACGGCGGGTCACGCAGCGGTGGCTGGTGCAGACCTACTGGTCGTTGGTAGCGCCCTCTTCTCGGCGCAGGGCCCTACCGGTATGGGTGGGGCGGTTCGGGCGATTCGGGAGTCGGCGACCCGCTAGGGTCGCGGTCGACTTAGGCGCCCTTGCTGGCCGTACGGCGGCAGCGGGTGCAGACGAGGACGCGCTTCGTGGTGGTTCCAACAGCGATGGCCGTTGGCTGCAGGTTGGCGCGGAAGCGGCGGTGGGCCCGGACGCGGTTCATCCCGACCGACTGGGGATTGAATCCCGCGATCGAGTCCTTGCCGCAGAGGGTGCAGAAGCGAGCCATGTCTAATCTCCTTACGTGGTGGGGCGCCCAGTGGGACACGCCCGTCGTTCGTGCCGTATCGTAGCAGGTGCGTCCGAAGCCTTGCCCAGGCTCGGCGAAGGGAGGGAGTGCCTATGAGCCGCACTGAGGGGATCCGAGTAGCCGCAGGGGGTTCCCTGCGATGAGCCGCAAGAGCTGGGACGGCGTCGAGCTGATGGCCGCCCTCCGGTCGGGTCTCGATCGCCTGGAGAGCCGCGTCGAAGAGGTCAACGCCCTCAACGTCTTCCCTGTCCCTGATGGCGACACCGGAACGAACATGCTGGCAACGCTGAAGGCCGCCATCGCCGAGGGGGACGCCTCGTTGGCGACCGGAGTCACCGCGATTGATGAGGTGAGTGCCGCAGTGGCTCGTGGCGCCCTGCTTGGCGCGCGAGGGAACTCTGGCGTCCTGCTTTCGCAGATCCTCCGTGGCCTCCCGCAGGCCGTCCGCGGTCGCCAGCGCGCCCGAGCCACTGAGATTGCGCAGTCCCTCTCCCTCGGTGTGCTGCACGCCTATTCGGCCGTGGCAACACCAACAGAGGGGACAATCCTCACGGTTGCACGCGAAGTGGCCGCTGCGGCGATGAAGGAGTCGGAAGGCGCATCAGAGTTGCGCCCATTCCTCGAAAGCATCGCCGCCACGGCACGCGTCTCCGTGGAGAAGACACCGACCCTCCTTGCCGTCCTCCGCGAAGCTGGCGTCGTTGACTCTGGTGGCGCAGGGCTGCAACTCATTCTTGAAGGGATTGCCAATGTCCCTTCCGTCGCGCCGTCGCGGGGCACTGTTGAGGCGGAGCGCCGAAACGCTGCACCTCCGTCGTCCAAGCCCGTCGCCGCTGCAGCACCAGTCGCACCGGTCGAATCTGCCCCCACAGAGTTCGGCTACGAGACCGTCTTCATTCTGAGTTCGCCAACAACGCCGTTGGACCTTGCCGCCATTCGTGCGCACCTAGAGACGATTGGGGAGAGCGTGCTGGTTGCTGGCGATGAGACGACCTGCAAGGTACACGTGCACAACCTGCGACCCGATGAGGTCTTGGCGTATGGAATTAGCTTGGGCGATGTGCGTGCCGTCACGATCGAGAACCTCGACCAGCAGAGCGCGGAGCGGGCGACCGGTCACGCAGCGTTCAACCAGTTGGCTGATGGACCACTCACCGCCTCACCGCGACCTGCCGCTGCTTCACTTGGCCGCGGAACGTCAATCGTGGCTGTCGCTGCGGGATCTGGTCTCGGCGATATCTTGCGCTCCGCTGGCGCGTCACAGATCGTCCATGGCGGACAGACAGAGAATCCGTCTGCCGCGGAGATTGCTTCGGCCATCGCGCATGCCGGCACCGAGTTCGTCGTCGTTCTTCCGAACAACAGCAACATCGTGCTGGCAGCACGCCAAGCTGCCGACCTCTCAGCAGCACATGTCGTGGTGATTCCTACCCGCAATGCCGCCGAAGGGATCGCCGCCCTCCTCTCATGGGATCCATCACTCACGCTTGAGGAGCTCGTCCCTCGCATGGAGGCGGCTCGAGCAGAAGCACGCACCTTCCGCGTCGTTGAGGCGGTGCGCGATGCCGTTGTACGTGGCGTCTCTGTAAAGGCTGGTGAAATCATGGCGCTTGACCCAGTCGATGGAATCATTGCAACAGGGAGCAGCGATGTTGAGGCAATCGTTGCGGCGCTGGCTGGGCAGTCGGCAGAGCTGATCACCCTCTATGTGGGTGCCGACGTCTCCGACGAGCAGGCCACCGAATTTGTGAACGCGGTGCGCGGCGCTATCGCTGGGGTTGAGGTTGACTTGCAGCGGGGCGGCCAGCCAATCGAACGGGTGCTCGTGAGTTTGGAGTGACCGTCGATCCGGGCGAACTCCCGCTGAAGGGGCTCGCCCTCCCCGGTGGCTCCAGCCTCCTTCGAGGCCTCGCGAAACTCGGCGTCAGCACAGTTGCTGACCTGCTGACCTATCTGCCTCGTCGCTATGAAGACCGCCGCGAGATCACGCCAATCGCCGAACTTGCAGGGGGAGTAAGCGCCACGATTTCGGCGCGCGTCACTGACCTCCGCGTCGAGAAGACCTGGCGCCGTGGCGTTCAGCGCACGATCGCAACGCTTGTCGATGACTCTGGGGCGGTTGACGCCATCTGGTATGGGCGACGGTTCATTGAGCGACGGCTGACCGTTGGAACCACCATTGTTGCCACCGGGCGCGTGAAGGCGATGGGGTGGACGAAGCAGCTAGAGGCACCCGAGTTCAGCCCGATTGGTGGGGGAGATCAGGTCAGCGCTGGTCGTATCGTCCCTATCTATCGCTTGACCCGTGGAGTAACGGCCCTGAGCCTGCGGCGGGCGGTACGGACCCTCTTGGACCAGTTCGGTGCCGATCTTGTTGATCCGTTGCCAGATTCGGTGCAGTCGCGCAACGGGCTTATGCCGCTCGCGCAGGCGATTGAGGCGTTGCACTGGCCAGAGGACTTTGACCTTCGGGATGCGGCGCTCCGCCGCCTCGCCTTTGATGAACTCCTCGCGGTGCAGATTGCGCTTGTCCATCGCAGTCGCCGCCGGGCCGGTGACGGCGCCTTCAGCATCACCCCGACTGCTGCGGAACGGACCGCCATCGAATCGGCAATCCTGGGCGGCATCGGTGGTGGCAAAGCAAAGAGCAAGACACCGTGGACCGGCGATCAACGACGTGCGATCGACGAGATCCTTGCCGACCTTGCAACAGGCTCGCCGATGTTGCGCCTACTCCAGGGCGATGTTGGTACGGGCAAGACTGCGGTCGCCTTCGTTGCCGCTGCTGCTACGGCGGCCGCTGGACACCAGAGCGCCCTCCTCGCGCCAACAGAGCTGCTGGCCCGTCAGCATGCCGCGACGGCGAAACGACTCCTCGCCCCACTCGGTATTGAGGTGGCGCTCGTGTTGGGCGGAGCCCCCGTCGCTGAGCGGCGAACAGCG
>JACCDT011347345.1_pt1 | contig 26322 bp, 26 predicted proteins | sample 7446291 | NCBI WGS metagenome assembly JACCDT01 (sample SAMN15323446, study PRJNA562643) | freshwater metagenome | isolation source: river surface water | place: USA:Blue River Watershed | collected 2017-08-17 | reverse complement strand
GTCGGAAGGCAAAGACGACATCGACTTCTTCGCGCCTATCGTGGCTGACGCAGAAGCCGGTTTCGGCGGCGTGCTGAACGCCTACGAACTGATGAAGTCCATGATCGAAGCCGGCGCATCGGGCGTCCACTTCGAAGACCAGCTGGCATCGGTGAAGAAGTGCGGCCACATGGGCGGCAAAGTGCTGGTCCCGACCCGCGAAGCCGTTGAAAAGCTGAACGCTGCACGTCTGGCAGCCGACGTGTCGGGCACCCCGACCATCCTGCTGGCCCGTACCGACGCTGAAGCAGCCGACCTGCTGACCTCGGACGTGGACGACAACGACAAGCCGTTCTGCACCGGCGAGCGAACCGTCGAAGGCTTCTTCAAGACCCGCCCGGGCGTTGACCAGGCGATCTCGCGTGGCCTGGCATACGCTCCGTACGCTGACCTGATCAGGTGCGAAACCGGCAAGCCGGACCTGGCCTTCGCCAAGAAATTCGCTGAAGCCATTCACGCCAAGTTCCCGGGCAAGCTGCTGTCGTACAACTGCTCGCCGTCGTTCAACTGGAAGAAGAACCTGGATGACGCGACCATCGCCAAGTTCCAGAAAGAGCTGGGCGCGATGGGCTACAAGTTCCAGTTCATCACCCTGGCTGGCTTCCACGCCCTGAACTACTCGATGTTCAACCTGGCCCACGGCTATGCCCGCAACCAGATGTCGGCCTTCGTCGAACTGCAAGAAGCAGAGTTCGCCGCTGCAGAGAAGGGCTTCACCGCGGTCAAGCACCAGCGTGAAGTCGGTACCGGCTACTTCGACGCCGTGACCCAGGCGATCCAGCAAGGTCAGTCGTCGACGACCGCGCTGCATGGCTCGACCGAAGATGAGCAATTCTTCGACAGCAAGAAAGTCGCTTAATTGCCGACTGCAGTCTGACTGAATCCGGCAAGGCCGGAGGAGACGGCAAAAGAACGAAGGCCGCGCCCCACAAGGGCGCGGCCTTTGTCATTGCCGCCCCGAGGTTCAGGGCGACGATTACGGCCGCCAGGCAAGGGGAGGCGGTAAAATCCATCCCTGCAAATCACTGGGCCCTGCCCGACAAGGTTTTTTTCGATGTTCAGCTACCGCCACGCCTTCCATGCAGGTAACCACGCCGATGTGCTCAAGCATACGGTGCTGGTCCAGCTGCTGTCCTACCTGAATCAGAAGGACACGGCCTACATGGTGATCGACACCCATGCCGGGGCCGGCGTCTACCAGCTCGATGGCGAATACGCGTCCCGCAGCGGCGAAGCCGAAGACGGCATTGCCCGCCTGTGGGATCGCAAGGACCTGCCGGCGATCGTCAAGGACTACGTCGATCACATTCGTGCGATGAACCCCGCCGGCAAGCTGCGCCATTACCCTGGTTCGCCTTGTCTTTCCGAGCGCGTCATGCGCGAGCAGGACAGGCTGCGCCTGTTCGAGCTGCACTCGACCGAGATCAAGATCCTCGAAGAGAACGTCCGCCGCCTCGAGTCGCATGCGGCGGCCAATGGCCTGCGCCCGCGCGGCAAGCGCATCCTGGTCGACCGGGCCGACGGTTTTGCCGGTCTCAAGGCCTTGCTGCCGCCGCCGTCGCGCCGCGGACTGGTGCTGATCGACCCCTCGTATGAAGACAAGGATGACTACCGCAAGGTGAAGGTCGCCATCGAGGATGCGCAGACCCGCTTTGCCGGCGGCACCTATGCCGTCTGGTATCCGGCGCTGGGCCGGCTCGAGTCGCAGCAGCTGCCGGAGCGCCTCAAGCGCGCCGCCCGCGCCGACTGGCTGCACGTGACCCTGACGGTCGGTGCGCCGGGGTCGGAAGGCCACGGGCTGGTCGGCAGCGGCCTGTTCATCATCAATCCGCCATGGACGCTGGAAGCGTCCCTGAAAGAGGCCTTGCCCTGGCTGACACCCTTGCTGGCCCGTGACAGCACCGCGCGCTACACCCTGCAGTCCGGGCAGGCCGCCAAGCCGAAAGAACGCGCCTGAGGCCCGGGCATGCATGAAGGTCGAGGCCAGCGCAGCATGACCATCGCCAAGCTATCCGTGCAGGCTGCGATGCGGCCGGCGAAGGGCCGTCGATGAACAAGGCCTTCGTCAAGGAAAGCGATGCCGATGACGACGACGACAGCGGCGGCCTGCCGCCGATACCGCCGGGCGCCAAAAACTACATCACGCCCCAGGGCTACCAGCGCATCCGCGAAGAGCTGCTGCAGCTGATCGATGTCGATCGTCCGGAGGTGGTGAAGATCGTGCACTGGGCCGCCTCCAATGGCGACCGTTCCGAAAACGGCGACTACATCTACGGCAAGCGCCGCCTGCGCGAGATCGACCGCCGCATCCGCTTCCTGACCAAGCGGCTCGACCTGGCCGAGGTGGTCGACCCCAGCGCCCACCACGGCAGCGACCAGGTATTCTTCGGCGCCACCGTCAGCTATGTGAACGGCGCCGGCGACGAGCACACCATCACCATCGTCGGCATCGACGAGCTCGATCCGCTGCGCGGCAAGATCAGCTGGGTCTCGCCGGTGGCGCGCGCGCTGACCAAGGCACGCGAAGGCGACGTGGTCACGCTGCGCACGCCGGCCGGCGACGACGAACTGGAGATACTCAGCGTCGAGTACCCGTCACGAAGCTGACATAGGCTGTCGTACAATGGGCGCCATGCCCATCGTATTCTCCACGCTGAACCATCCGCTGCGCGTGCCGCTGGCGGCCGAAGTCCACTCACGGCCGCCGATGCGGCTCGACGCCCCCGAGCGCATCACCCATCTTGCCGTCCATGGCCGCAACGAGCCGCTGGCGCCGGCCGAGAAGCGCGGCATGCAATCGGCGCTGCTGGCAGCGTTCTGCTCGCATTACGGCGTCACGCCACCGGCCGGCAATGCGAAGTACTTTTTCCATGATTTCGGCCGCTTCCGCCTGAAATGGGAATGCCACACCGAATTTGCCGGCTACACCTTTGTGTCGGCCCGCCGGTCAGCTACCGAGGCGGGCTCGGCCACCGAGGAACTGTTCGCCGCCATGCCCTCGGCCGATGTGCCGCAAGACTGGCTGCTGTCCCTGCAGGGCAAGCTGCTGGTGGCCACCCATATCGCGCTCGAGCGTGCCAGCGCCTCGGCCGATGAAACCCTGCCGCACATGCGCCGCGCGTTCGAGACCAATGCCGTCATCGGCTGCGAGGCATCGCAAGGCGCCCAGGTCTGGACCGACTTCCAGGTTCATGCCGACGGTTTCACCCGCTTCGTCGTGCTCGACGCCGGCCTCAAGGGCCAGCAGGCCGGCCGCCTGGTGCAGCGCCTGCTCGAGATCGAGACCTACCGGATGATGGCCCTGCTGGGCTTGCCCGTGGCGCAGTGGGCCGCGCCCGTGCTCAACGATATCGAGGCCGAACTGGCCTCGGTCACGCGCGCGATGGTGGCCAGCCAGAAGCCCGGCATCAGCGACGAGGCCGGCATGCAGGAAGAGCAGGCGCAGCTGCAGCAGATTACCTCGCTGGCGGCCCGGCTGGAGCAGCTGGTGGTCGATAACAGCTATCGTTTCTCGGCCTCGAAGGCGTATTTCGGGCTCGTGCACTCACGCATCGCCGAATTGCGCGAGCGTCGGGTCGAAGGCGTGCCGACGATCGAAGAGTTCATGCAGCGCCGCCTCACGCCGGCGATGAATACCTGCGAATCCACCGCGCGCCGCCAGGAAGTGCTGGCCGAGCGCATCGCCAACAGCAACTCGCTGCTGCGCACCCGGGTCGGCATCCGCCAGGAACAGCAGAACAGCAAGATCCTCGAATCGCTGAATGCGCGCGCGGCCCAGCAGCTGCGCCTGCAACAGGCGGTCGAAGGCCTGTCCGTGGTCGCCATTTCCTACTACCTGGTGGGTTTGGTCAGCTATGCGGTCAAGGGCGTGAAGGCGGCCGGCATCCATGTCGATGCCGATCTCGCCATCGGCATCTCGGTGCCGGTGCTGGCCGGCGTGGTCTGGATGGGGCTGCGGGCGATGCACCGCCGGTTCGCCCGCCACTGACAGCGACTGACAGCGACTGACAGCGACTGACAGCGACTGACAGCGACTGACAGCAGGCTTCAGCCCTTGTCGCGCAGGATGCGCTCGACGCCCGGCACGCGGCGGACGTTGCGCATCAGTCGGGCCAGGTGCACGCGATCTTCCACTTGCACCGTGAACCGCAGTTCCGTCAGCGGGCCATCGTGGCGGCCTTCATCCATGCCGACGTGGACAATATTCGAATCCGATTCATTGATCTCGGCGGCCAGTCGCGCCAGCAGGCCTTTTTCATCGGTCACCAGCACGCGGATGCGGCAATTCGAGCGGCTCGCATGTTCATGCGCCCAGTGCACGTCGATCCAGCGCCCCGGCTCCTTTGCCCGCAGGCGGCGTGCCGCCTCACAATCGCTGCCATGCACGACCAGGGTCTGGTCGCGGCGCAGGTTGCCGACCAGGGTGTCGCCCGGGATCGGCGAACAGCAGTGGGACAGCTGGACGGAGGATGCCGGCTCGTCGCCGGTGATCGTCATCGGCTTGACCCGGGTCTCGGTCGCCGGGGTGGCCGACGGTTTCGGCGCCGGCGCATCCATCAGTCCCTGAATGTGGCGGGCCACCAGCGTGGCCAGGCGGCGGCCGGTGCCGATATCGGCATGGATGTCGGCCATCGACTTGGCGCCGGTGTCGCCGACGAGCTTGTCGCAGACATCCTGCGGCACGCTGTCGGGCAGGTCGAGCGACAGCAGGGCCTGTTCCAGCAGCATCTCGCCCAGGCCGATCGCTTCGCTGCGGTCGATCGAGCGCAGGTGATGGCGGATCGCCGAGCGCGCCCGGCCGGTGCGCACGAACGACAGCCAGTTCGGCGTCGGCCGCGCATCATCGGAGACATCGATGGCCACAATGTCGCCATTGCGCAGCTCGGTCTTCAGGCCCACCGGTTCGTGGTTGATGCGGGCCGAAACGGCATGGTCGCCGATGTCGGTGTGGATCATGTACGCAAAGTCGAGCGCCGTGGCACCGCGCGGCAGCGCGATGATGGTCGACTTCGGGGTGAACACATAGACCGAGTCCGGGAACAGGTCGACCTTCACGTGTTCGAGGAATTCGGCCGAATCGCCGGTCTGGTTCTGGATATCGAGCAGCGACTGCAGCCAGGCATGGGTGCGCTGCTGCAGGTCGGTCAGTTCGGCGCCTTCGTTCTTGTACAGCCAGTGCGCAGCCACGCCGGCCTCGGCCACCTTGTGCATCTGGTCGGTGCGGATCTGGAACTCGACCGGCGTGCCGTAGGGGCCGATCAGGGTCGTGTGCAGCGACTGGTAGCCGTTCAGCTTCGGTATCGCGATGTAGTCCTTGAACTTGCCCGGCATCGGCTTGAACAGCCGGTGCAGCACGCCCAGTGCGATATAGCAGTTCGCGAAGCTGTTGACGACCACCCGGAAACCGTAGACATCGAGCACCTGCGAGAACGACAGGTGCTTGTTGCGCATCTTGCGATAGATGCCGTACAGGGTCTTTTCACGGCCGAACACGCCGGCCTCGACGCCGGCTTCGCCCAGCGCCTGCACCACCGCGTCCATGATCTTGCTGACCACTTCACGGCGGTTGCCGCGCGCCGCGCGAACCGCCTTGGCCAGGGTCTTGTGGCGCACCGGATGCAGGTGCATGAAAGCCAGTTCCTGCAGCTCGCGGTAGATGTTGTTGAGGCCGAGCCGGTGTGCGATCGGCACATAGACTTCCATCGTTTCGCGCGCGATGCGGCGGCGCTTCTCGGCCGACATCGCGTCCAGCGTGCGCATGTTGTGCAGGCGGTCGGCCAGCTTGACGAGAATGACGCGCACATCGCGCGCCATCGCCAGCAGCATCTTGCGGAAGTTTTCGGCCTGCTGCTCGACCTGGCTCTGGAATTCGATCTTGTCCAGTTTCGACAGGCCGTCGACCAGCGAGGCGACCGGGGCGCCGAAGCGCTCGATCAGCTCGTCTTTCTTGACGTCCTGGTCTTCCATCACGTCATGCAGCAGCGCGGCCATGATCGCTTGCGCATCGAGCTTCCACTCGGCGCAGATCTCGGCCACGGCGATCGGATGGGAGATATAGGGTTCGCCCGACTTGCGCACCTGCCCCAGGTGCATCTCGTCGGAGAAGCGGTAGGCTTCCTTGATCTTCTTGAGTTCGGACGGCGTCAGGTATTCCGACAGCCGGTTGGTCAGCTGGGTGACCGAGGCCACGCCGTCGGCAGTCGGCGCAGCGTTGTCATTCGTGGAAGAGCTGTTGGAAGGCGCAGCGAGGGGAGCCTTCCGGGCAAGGGAGGTGGTGGTGGCGTCAGCAGGTGTCGGATGCATTGCTCGGCCGACCCGGACTACGGGCCTCTCCCTGTCAGCTAGGCACTTTCTTCAGCATTTCGATGCCGACCTGGCCCGATGCGATCTCGCGCAGTGCCGTCACGGTCGCCTTGTCGTTGCTCTCGACTTTGGGCGTGTGGCCTTGCAGCAGCTGGCGTGCACGGTAGGTGGCGGCCAGCGTCAGCTGGAAGCGATTCGGGATCCTCTTGAGGCAATCCTCAACGGTGATGCGTGCCATGCGTTCTCCTGGAAATCGGGGCTACTACTTCAATGGGCTTGAATGCCATAGTCGGCGAAGAGCGGGCTGTGCCGCGCCGCCTGCTGGCGGTACCTGCACCGCGCTGCGCGAGCGATCGCGGCGAGCTGGGACAGGGCTGACTCGAAATTTTCATTGATAATAACATAGTCGAACTCGGGGGCATGGGCGATCTCCCCGGCGGCGGCGAAGACCCGGCGCGCGATGACTTCGTCGCTGTCCTGGCCGCGCTTCCTGAGCCGCTGCTCGAGCGCCGCAATCGACGGCGGCAGGATGAAAATCCCCACCACCGACGGGAATTGTTCGCGCACCTGCTGCGCCCCCTGCCAGTCGATTTCCAGCAGCACGTCCTTGCCGGCCCGGATCTGTTCCTCGATGAAGAGGCGCGAGGTGCCGTAGTAGTTGCCGTGCACGCGCGCCGATTCGAGGAATTCGCCGTCGCGCTCGCGCTGCAGGAACTCTGCCTCGCTGGCGAAGAAATACTGCTTGCCGTGGGTCTCGCCCGGGCGCGGCGGGCGCGTCGTGGTCGAGATCGACAGGATGATCTCCGGTTCCTGCGCCAGCAGCGCATTGACGAGCGTGGATTTGCCGGCGCCCGAGGGCGCGGCCACGATGAAGACGCTGCCCGAAGGCTGGTCGTGAATGAGGGGAATGGCCATCGTCCTTACTCCAGGTTCTGTACCTGCTCGCGCATCTGCTCGATCAGCAGTTTCATCTGCATCGAGGCGTCCGACAATTCCTTCAGCGCGGCCTTCGACCCCAGGGTGTTGGCCTCGCGGTTGAGTTCCTGCATCATGAAGTCGAGGCGCTTGCCGACCTGGCCGCCTTTCTTCAGGATGGCGCGCGTCTCCGACAGATGGCCGGACAGCCGCGTCAGTTCCTCGGCCACGTCGACCCGGATGCCATACAGCGTCACCTCCTGGCGGATCCGGTCCAGCGTTTCTTCGCGGCTGATCGACGGGCTGGCGCCATTGCCGCTGGCCTGGGCCATGCCCAGCGCCTCGGACAGGCGCTCGATGGCCTTGTTGCGGAATTGTTCGATGGCCTGCGGCACCAGCGGCGTAATGCGCTCGACGATCTGGTCGATATCGGTCGTGCGTGCGACCAGCATCGCCTCCAGCGTCGCGCCTTCACGCTGGCGCGAGTCGGTAAAGGCCGCCAGGGTTTCGGCCAGCAGCGCCTGCACGTCCGATTGCAGACTGTCCTGACCGAGTTCGGATTCGGCCAGCACACCCGGCCAGCGCAAGAGCTCGTTCACCGACAAGGCTTGGGCCTGCGGAAAGCGCGCCATCACGTCCTGTTGTGCATTTTGCAGCGCTGCCAGCAGCTCGCCATTGACGGCCAGCCCGCCGGCCGTCTTTTCCTTGCGGCCGAAGGACAGCCGGCATTCCACCTTGCCGCGCGCAACGCGCGCCATGATCGCCTCGCGCAGCATCGGTTCGAGCGCGCGCAGGTCGTCATTCATGCGGAACTGCAGGTCCAGGAAGCGCGAATTCACGCTGCGCAGTTCCAGCGTCAGGGTGCCGGACTCGCTTTCGCGGCTGGCGACCGCGTAACCCGTCATACTGCTGATGGTCAAGATCTGTCCTTTGTGACGTGGGTGAGGTTGGTGACTTTACAAATACGGCTTCGATCCACACAATCCCGACCGGGGAAAGCGCAGGCACAACAAGAACCATGATGGCCGGTCTGAACAACGCAGCCTTGCCGGCAGGGCTGGCACTTGGCGGATATCGCATTGTAAAGAAGATTGCCGCCGGCGGGTCCAGCATCGTCTACCTCGCGCATGATGGCGAAGGGGGCGAGGTGGCAATCAAGGAATACCTGCCGGCTTCGCTCACGCAGCGCAGCCCGGGGATGCGCTCGCCCGTCATTGCGCCGGAACATGCCGACTTGTTCCGGCTCGGGCTGTCCCAGTTCATCGGCGAGGGGCGGGCACTGGCCGCCATCGCGCATCCGAACGTGGTGCGCGTGCGCGATGTGTTCAGCGACAACGATACGGTCTATCTGGTCACCGATTACCTGCGCGGGCGTTCGCTACAGCAGCACGTCACGCAGCGCCGGCGCCAGGGCGGCAAGCCGCTGGTGTCCGAGCCGGCGCTGCGCAGCCTGTTCCTGCAGGTGATGGATGCCTTGCGCGAGGTGCACACCCACCGGCTGCTGCATCTCGACCTCAAGCCTGCCAACATCTGGCTGCGACCGGAAGGCACGCCGGTGCTGCTCGACTTCGGCGCCGCGCGCCAGGCCCTGCACGCCGACCTCGACCGCCTGCACACCATGTACACGCCCGGATTCGCCGCGCCCGAGATGTATACCCGGCGCGAGCTCGGGCCCTGGACCGACATCTACGGCATCGGCGCGGCGATCTTCACTTGCATGGCCGGGGTGCCGCCGCAGTCCGCCATCGAGCGCAAGCGAGACGACCGCATGACCCTGTATTACCGCGGGCTGGGAGCGCTGTACTCGGACGAATTGCTGGGGCTGGTGCGTGACTGCCTCGCGCTCGACCCGCTGGCCCGGCCGCAAAGCGTCTATGCAGTGCAAAAGCTGATGCGGCCGCCGGCCTGAGCCGGCGCGTTGCCCGGCTCAGCCGCAGCGCCGGCGCCGGCATGGCACGGACCGCGCAGCGCAGTTCGGCGATAATGTCGGTCTTCCTTCCTTACCCGGTCCCAGCCCATGTCCGTCCAGAATTCCCAGCGCCCCAGCGGGCGTGCAGCCCATGCCCTGCGTGAAGTGCGCCTGACCCGTCATTTCACCCGCCACGCCGAAGGTTCGGTGCTGGTCGAGTTCGGCGATACGCGCGTGCTGTGCACCGCCAGCATCGATGAAAAAGTGCCGCCTTTCCTGCGCGGCCAGGGCAAGGGCTGGCTGACGGCCGAATACGGGATGTTGCCGCGCTCTACCCATACCCGCATGGACCGCGAGGCGGCCAAGGGCAAGCAATCCGGCCGCACGCAGGAAATCCAGCGCCTGATCGGCCGTTCGCTGCGCGCTGCCTTCGATCTGGAAGCCTTTGGCGAACGCACGTTGCAGCTCGACTGCGACGTGCTGCAAGCCGATGGCGGCACCCGCACCGCGGCCATCACTGGCGCCATGGTCGCCGCCCATGACGCCTTCAGCAAACTGCTGGCCGCCGGCGCGATCAGTAAGATCCCGCTCAAGCTTTTCGTGGCCGCGATCTCGGTCGGCGACTTCAACTGCCGGCCGGTGCTCGACCTCGACTATCCGGAAGACTCCGCCTGCGACACCGACATGAACGTCGTGATGGACGAGGCCGGCCACTTCATCGAGCTGCAGGGCACGGCCGAAGGCGAGGCCTTCGACCGCGCAACCATGAACCAGCTGCTCGATCTGGCCGAAGGCGGCATCGGCGAGCTGATCCGCCGGCAGAAACAGGCGCTGGGCCTGTGAAGCCGGGTCGTCGGTCACTTGCGCGGCGCTGACCCACAATCAATAGTCATCAACAGTCATCAACCGTCATGCACCGCCATGAACAGCAGAAAGCCCCATCGGACATGAGCCGCGAACTGGTACTGGCCTCCAACAACCAGGGCAAGCTGAAAGAGTTTTCCCAGCTGCTCGCGCCGCTGGGCTTTGCCCTGCGCACCCAGGGCGAACTGGGCATAGACGAAGCCGACGAGCCGCATCCCACCTTCGTCGAGAACGCGCTGGCCAAGGCGCGCCATGCCGCGCGCGCCAGTGGCCGTCCGGCACTGGCCGACGATTCCGGCCTCTGCGTGCCGGCGCTGGGCGGCGCGCCCGGCGTGCTGTCGGCGCGCTTTGCCGGCGAGCCCAAATCCGATGCGGCCAACAACCGCAAACTGGTCGACAGCCTGGCCAGCCATGCCGACAAATCGGCGTATTACTACTGCGTGCTGGTCTACCTGCGGCATGCGGACGACCCGCAGCCCATCATCGCCGAAGGGCGCTGGAACGGCCTCATCATCGACACGCCGCGCGGCGCCGGCGGCTTTGGCTATGATCCGCATTTCCTGCTGCCCGCGCTGGACAAGACCGCGGCCGAGCTGAGCGCGCCCGAGAAAAACCGCCTCTCGCATCGCGGGCAGGCCTTGCAGGCGCTGATCGCCAAGCTGGCTTGAACCCGGCCCGGACCGAACCGTCACACCGAAGGACAAGGCAATGATTCCCATCCGGCCCGAACTGCAGGCCGTGCCCCGCAAGGTAGTCGACACTTACCTCAAGCCGGGGCTGCTGAACCTGGCTGCCTTGCCGCCGTTGTCGCTGTACGTGCATTTTCCCTGGTGCGTGCGCAAGTGCCCGTACTGCGATTTCAATTCGCATGAACACCCGTCGTCGGGGCAGGGGCCGGGCAGCGGCGAGTTGCCCGAACAGGCTTATATCGATGCCCTGCGCGCCGACCTCGAGCAGTCGCTGCCGCTGGTCTGGGGCCGCAAGATACACACCGTGTTCATCGGCGGCGGCACGCCCAGCCTGATGTCGGCCGCCGGGCTCGACCGCCTGTTGTCCGATGTGCGCAGCCTGCTGCCACTCGAAGCGGACGCCGAGATCACGATGGAGGCCAATCCTGGCACCTTCGAGGCCGGCAAGTTCCGCGACTACGCGGCCAGCGGCGTGAACCGGCTGTCGATCGGCATCCAGAGTTTCAACCCCGGCCATCTGCAGGCACTGGGCCGCATCCATGACGACCATGAAGCGCGGCGCGCCGTCGAGATCGCCCAGGCCAGCTTTGCCAGCTTCAACCTCGACCTGATGTATGCCTTGCCGGGGCAGACACCGGAGCAGGCCCTGCAGGATCTCGACACGGCGATCGGCTTCGCGCCGCCGCACCTGTCGCTGTACCACCTGACGATGGAGCCGAACACGGTCTTCGCCAAGTACCCGCCGGTGCTGCCGGATGACGATGCCAGCGCCCTCATGCAGCAGGCCTTGCAGGAGCGCATGGCAGCCGCCGGTTACGAGCATTACGAAGTGTCGGCCCATGCGCGGCCCGGCCGGCGTGCCCGCCACAACCTGAACTACTGGGAATTCGGCGACTACCTCGGCATCGGCGCTGGCGCCCACACCAAGCTGTCTTTCCCGCACCGCATCGTCAGGCAGGCACGCTACAAGCAGCCGGCCGGCTACATGCAGCAGGCGATCGCGGGCAATGCCGTCCATGAAGAGATGGAAGTGGCGCGCGATGAACTGGCCTTCGAATTCATGCTCAATGCGCTGCGGCTGACCGAGGGTTTCGAGTCGCGCCTGTTTGCGGAACGCACCGGCCTGCCGATGCAGGCCATCGACGCCGGTCTGCAGCAGGCCGAAGCCAGGGGCTTGCTGCAGGCGGATCACCAGCGCATCTGGCCGACGGAACTGGGCCAGCGTTTCCTCAACGACCTGCAGCAAATCTTCCTGCCTGATGAATGAGAAGAGCAGGTCGGCGATTCCTGCGGCCGACAGTCAGTGGTCGAGCCGGCAGCAAGTCTGTCCCCGGTCGCAGGTATAATTTCGGTTCCGGAGGCTTGGGTGAGCGGTTTAAACCAGCAGTCTTGAAAACTGCCGATGGGGCGACCCATCCGTGAGTTCGAATCTCACAGCCTCCGCCAGTCACTCCAGCGACTGAGACCGTCGCAACACATTGCCAACAGGCCCGCAGCGTGCGGGCCTTATGCGTTCCGGGCACGCAAGCATCGCAACATCGGCCCGGCGCCGGAGCCATCCAACAGAGGAAAATGAAATGAGCAATTCAGGGACACAACGCCGCGCACACTTCAGCGACGTCGATATTGGCCAACGGTTCTACGACCTGATCAGCGCCGAGTATTTCGTCAAGCAGACGGCCGATACCGCTGTCATGGTCACCGGCATTGGCGACGGCGTCACCGCCGACGAGTTCGAGCCCGATGATGTCGTCAGGATCGACGTCGAGTAACTGGCCCGACCCGTGCCGGCTCAGGTCAGGCCAGCATGCTTACAACTTGGGCCCGATATGGCCACGGACCATGGTCAGCCCGATCATGGTCACGATCATCGAGCCACCCAGCAGGTTCAGATAGGCTGACGAACCGCCCGCCGTGATCATTGCGGCGCCGGCGAACGCACTGGTAAACGCGCCAATCCGGCCGAAGGCCATCGCCGAGGCCGCGCCCGTGGTTCGGATCATGGTCGGATAAATATGGGCGCACAATGCAAACATCGCGCACTGCAAGGCCGTGACGAACAGGCCATGAAAGCCCAGGCCCCACAGGAAGGTATCGGGGGTAGCCGTGATATTGACAGCCTTGAGCCCAATCGCGGTCGCCGCCGACATCGCTGCCCAGAAAATCATCGGCCAGCGTGATCCATAGCGATTGATTGCAGCGGCGCACAGCACCGCGCCAAAGATGCCGCCGAAGTTATAAGCAGTCAGCCCCATGCCAGCCAGCGCAGGTGACAGACCCTCGGTCGTCAGCATGGTCGGCAGCCAGCTGTAGGCTGTATAAATCGACAGCTGGATCATGAAGAAGCTGATCCAGAGCCAGGTGGTGTCACGCGCGCGGCCGTGGCGGAACAGCTCAGCGACACTGCCGCGCTTGGCCGTTTCGATTATGCCGTCGGTGAATTCGAGTACATGCGTAACGTCATGCGCCATCCGGGCCAGCATGGTGCGCAATTCTTCACGGCGCGATGGCTGCCGTGTCAGAAACTTCGGTGACTCGCGCAGGGTCAGGATCAAGAACAGCGCATAGGCGACCGCCATGGCGCCGCCGAAGAAAAAGAAGCTGCGCCACCCGTGTAAGGGGAGTATCTGACCTGCGGCCAGGCCAGCGAGCATGCCGCCGGCCGGATAGCAGACGATCGCGGTAATCACGGCCATTGTGCGGTAGCGCAGCGGAATGAACTCGGCCGTCAGCGTGGTGGCGGCCGGCAGGGCCGCACCGATGCCCAAACCAGCGAAGAACCGGATGATCGCAATGGCCGTGACATCCGAAGCCTGTCCGATCAGCATGGTCGATGCGCCAAACAAGAGGATGCTCGTCACCAGTACCGGTTTTCGGCCAAATTTATCGGCCAGAATGCCGGCGCTCAGGCTGCCGATGGCCATGCCGGCCAGGCCGCTGGCAACAGCGACCGAGAAGGCCGCGCGCGTTACGCCCCATTCCTTCATGATCAGCGGTATCGCATAGCCGATCATCTGGCCGTCGAAGCCATCCACGATGATGGCCAGCGCAGCCAGCAGGTAGGTCAGCTTCTGGACAGCGGTAAATTCGCCATCGTCGATTGCCTTGGTCACATCAAAATTCGTGTGGGATGCCGGCGTTGCGGATTCAGTCATGTCTCCTCCAGTAGCCGGTTTCATGACCGGCTCGTCAAATGGGTGCGGGATTGCAGGCGGTATGTCTTGGTCGGGGCAGGCATGGCGGCCGGGGCCCCTTGTTCATTCGGCATCCGGCTGTCGCGACGGATGGGCAGCGGCAATCTGCGGAACGGCCTCGCAGGCGTCATAGATCGAGCGCAGGGTCGGGTAAGCCGCCGTATCGACGCCAAAGCGGGTGGCACTGAACATTTGTGGCACCAGTGCGCAATCGGCCATCGTGGGCGTATCGCCAACGCAGAACTTACCACGGCTTGCCGAACGGGCCAGTTCAGCCTCCAGTGCATCCAGTCCCAGGCCGAGCCAGTGATTGATCCACGCATTTTTATCATTCTCCGACATGCCGAGCTTGCCGGTCAGGTATTTCAGTACCCGCAGGTTCTGCAGCGGATGAATGTCGCAGGCGATCGCCATCGTCAGCTGTCGTACCCGCGCGCGGTCGTGCGGCTGGTCCGGGATCAGCCGAATTTCGGGGAATTCCTCATCCAGGTATTCGATGATGGCGATCGACTGGCTCAGCTTGAACCCGTCGTCTTCCAGCAGCGGCACCAGCTGCTGCGGATTAAGCGAAGCGTACGGCTCCAGGAACTGCATACCGCCATTACGGGTCAGGTGAACCGGCAGGTACTGGTAGTCCAGCCCTTTGAGGTTCAGCGCAATACGCACGCGGTAAGCTGCCGAGCTACGGAAATAGTTGTGCAGGATGAGCGGCTGGGTGTTGGACATCGGGTCTCCGCTGAGGAATGAGTTCTGATTTTCGGATCGCGGACATAGGTCGCGTATCCGGTTGCGGGGTCAAATCGCCAGATCAGATCGCGACCAGCACGCGATTGCCTTCGATCCGCACTGGATAAGTCTTCACATCCTCGGTCAGCGGCGCGCAGATTGCCTTGCCATCACGAACGTCGAATTTTCCCTGATGCAGCGGGCACTCGATTTCATGGCCTTCGAGGAAGCCATCGCACAGCCGTGCATTGCCATGCGTGCAGAGATTGTCAGTCGCGTAAATGGCGCCATCGACCTGGTACAGCGCAATGCTCTTGCCGGCAATGTCAATGCCGACCACATCATCCTCGGGGACATCCGTGGTGGCGCTGATGTCGATCCATTGTTCATTCATGCGGGCTCTCTCAAATGGGATAAATGATGGAATTCGGGATCATTTCGCTGTCATAAATGCACAGGCGGGACAGAAACTTCAATTCGCCATCGATGCGCATCAGTCGGTCCAGATAGCGGCCGACGTTGAACACCGTCGTTTCGCCGGACAGCTTGGTACGGAAAACGGCATAGTTTGCTTCAGCCACGATCACGCCATCCTTGTCCTCGCGGATCACCGGCAAGCCGACCACGTGCCGCTGATAGTAGGGATCGTGGTAAAGCGTCTCATGGATGCCGTATACGCGGTCCTTCAGCATGTTCTTGCTCAGCAGAGCGAGCGTACAAAGTGGGAAGCCACGTTCATAATTTTCGCGCGGCTGTATTTTGTATTCGCAATCTTCGGCGAAAAATTCGACCCACCGATCCCATTCGGCAGCATCGACCGTCGCGGCATAGTCGCCGTACATGCGTATCAGGTCGAGATAAGTCTGGCCGGCGCCGGCGCCTGTAAATGTGTGTGCCATGCCGCGCATATCTCCATCACCTTGCGCCAGTAGTTGTACATGCCCCGGATCAGGGTTTCAGTCACCATGTGTTCAGTGTTCTCGCAACCATAGCCCCCCAGCTCGGCGACGGCGCGGTGCGACGGCTTCTGTTCGAAACCGAACTGCGACATCTCGATCACCTCGCCATCATCGGCCGACACGAAGCCAGCCGGGCCGAACAAATTGGCCTGGATCAGTCGGCGCTGCGTCATTTCAGGCGTGTCATCCTCGAAGCCGAAGTGAGTCCAGACGAAGTCGAACGAGCCATGTCCGTTGGGCTGGATATGGCGGGTCGAGACGCTGTTGACCTGCTGCTGGATGATCACGCTGGGGAACAGGGTCAGCATGACGGCTGTCGGGCCGTTCCACCATTCTTCGGGCACGATATCGATCAGGCGCTTGTCCTGGATCTCCATGTTTTCCTTGAAGCTGGTCACGCCCTGGGTCACGTCTTCCTTCCTGCCTCCGGTGCCGCGCGTCGAGATCATCGCCGCATGGCGGAAGTGCTCGTCCATCTTCAGTTCGGACTTGTTGTCCGCGCGCCAGAGGCCATAGGTGACAAACCACGTATGCAGCAGGCCCGGATGGTACGGATCCTTGATGTTCTCCTGCATCAGCTTCCAGTTGCCCGGAATACGCTGACGGTTATAGCCGAGGATGGACAGCTTGCGGCCATTGAACAATCGGTCGAAGTAAGCCAGGATGGCCGGCCCCAAGTAATCTTCGAAGGGCTCAACCTCATGGTCGAACGAAGCAAAAACGACACCGCCCCGGGTGGCGACTTTCAGCTTGGTGAGGCCGTGATCCTCGGTCTTGAAATCCTTGGGCATGCCGCCGTTGACCTTGCCGTCCTGCTTCACGCCACGACGGAAGGGCACGCCCTGCAGGTCGCCTTTCAGAGAGTAATTCCACTGGTGGTAAGGGCAGACCAGTTCTTTCTTGTTGCCGTGCCGCTCGCGGCAAAATTGCATGCCGCGGTGCGCGCAGACGTTTTCGACCACATGGATGCTGCCGTCCGTGTCACGCGTCATTACCACCGAACGTTCGCCGATCACGGTCCGCTTGAAGTCGCCCGGATTCGGTACTTCCGCCTCCAGACCGACGTATGACCAGTGGGCCTTGTAAAACAGGCGGTCCAGCTCTTTTTTGTAGATTGCTTCGTCGGTGTAGGCCCAGAACGGAATGCGGCTCGTTCCCTCGGCTTCCCAGGCATGCGGCTGCTTAAATACTTCAGGCGTATTGACGCGGTCACCCATGGTGTCCTCCTGTGCCGGTTTGTCAGGCGACATGGACGACGATGTCGCCCAGGCCATCGATATGGCCATGCATCACATCACCCGCGACCACGGCGCCGACGCCTTCCGGCGTGCCGGTCATGATCACATCGCCCGGCTCCAGCGTCTCATAGCGGGACAAGTAGGCGATCGATTCTGCGACGGACCAGATCAGTTTCGATATGTCAGATGACTGCCTCTGCTGGCCATTGACAGTCAGCGAGATCGTAGCCGATGACAGATGGCCAATGCGGGCAGCCGGTTGGACCGGGCCGATCGGTGCCGATTGCGCAAACGACTTGCCAAATTCCCAAGGGCGGCCCTTGTCGCGCGCTTCCAGTTGCAGGTCACGACGCGTCATGTCGAGGCCGACAGCATAGCCATGCACATGGTCCAGCGCCTGTTCGAGAGCGATGTCCTTGCCGCCTTTGCCGATCGTGATGACCAGTTCGATCTCATGATGGAAGTTGGCCGTCATCGGCGGGTACGGAATCTCGATCGCTTGTTCACCTGCCTGCACGACGGCGCAGGCGGGCTTCATGAAGAAGAACGGCGGCTCGCGGTCCGGATCCTTGCCCATCTCGCGGGCATGCGCGGCGTAGTTGCGGCCGACGCAGAACACCCGGTTCACCGGGAACAGCGCATCACTGCCGGCAATGGCCAGCGTGTAGGTAGGTGCGACAGGGACGGCGTATTTCATCGGGATTCCTGTAAGTTGAATGATCAAAGACGGGCTTCACGCCACAGTCCCAGCGATTGCAGGGCGGGTCGGTCGGAATAGCTGAAGAGAGTGGTGTCCCGGGCCGCGAGGAAGGTCACGCTGTGCCAGGACGGCACCACGAAGATATCGTCGCGCTGCAGTGTCCACTCGGTGTCGCCGACGGCGACGGTGGCTTCGCCCTCCAGGCACACGTAGACTGTGCCGTCGGTACTGCGGTAGGGACGAGTCTCGAAGCCGGCGGGCAGGCGCTGCGCAAATGCGCCTATGGTCGGCATAGGCGATGCGCCGGTGGCCGGATTGACATAGCGCAGCTTGTAGCCGAGGTGCGGGTCCGGCTGTCCCCGGGCAATCATGTCCAGCGATTCCATCGTCCGTACGAAGGGATAGACGAAGACGCGCGTCGGGTCTGACGGCGCCTGATGGAAATCGACCGGCACCATGTTGTTGCCGTAGCGCGCTAGTGCATCGCCTTCGGGACGAACTGCAGCTTGCGATGCGCTCCTGCCGTGTTCGGCGAATCCGGCGTCATAGAAGCGAACGGTCGGGATGTCCAGGCCGTCGAGCCAGACCACTGCCTGGTCGCCGAGATTGCCGTGGTCATGGAAGGTCCAGGACGGCGTGATGATGAAGTCCCCGCGCCGCATCGTCGTACGCTCGCCATCGACCGCCGTGTAAGCCCCTTCGCCATCCATCACCAGTCGCAGGGCCGATTGTGTGTGGCGGTGCGCTGGCGCGACTTCGCCGGGCAGGATCAGCTGCAGACCGGCGTACAGCGATTGCGTGATCGCCGATTGACCGGGTAGGCCCGGATTTTCGAGGATCAGCACGCGCCGCTCGGCCTGTTCGGCCGTGATCAGGCGGCCGGCTTCCATCACCTTGTCGCGCAGCGTCGCGTAACGCCACTGTGCCGGCCGGGCCGGGCTGTTCGGCAACTTCGGCACAAGCGCGCCCAGCACTTCCCACAGCGGCGTCATGTGATCGGCCGCGATGCTGTCGTAGTACGTCTGGCGCGGGTTGAGCGGCGCAGCCTGCAGCTTGTCGTTCAGTGCGTCGCTCGGTGCGTCGTTCGAAGCGTCGTTCAATGGCTCATTCATGCAATCTCCGTTTCAGCTCGCTCAGCTCGCACTGGCGTAAAAGGCATCGGCATGGACCTGCGGCCCGGCGATGCCGCGCTGGCGGACCAGCGCAGCGGCGGCTTCCACCATCGGCGGTGCGCCGCAAATATAAGCCCGCCAGCCGCGCAACGCTTGCAGGTCGTGGGCGATCGCGTCGGTAATCAAGCCGGTGCGCATGCCCGAGTTGTCGTCATCGGTGGTCACCAACGGTTCGATCCGCAAGGCCGGGTGCTGCTGCTGCAACGCCTTCAGCTGCGCCATTCCGTAGACATCGCGCGGCGAGCGCGCGCCGACATACAGGTGGATGGGGTTGTTCATGCCGGCAGCGATCGCGCCGCGCACGATGGACAGCACCGGCGCCAGGCCGGTGCCGCCGGCCACGCACAGCATCGGTCCTTCATGGCGCGTGCGCAGATAGGCCGTACCCAGCGGGCCACTGACGCGCACGGTGTCGCCGACTTCAAGCTGATTGAACAGGTAGCCGCTGACGCGGCCGTCGGGTACCCGGCGCACATGGAATTCCAGCTCATCATCGGTGCACAGGCCGGCCATCGAATACGGGCGGATGTGCTCGGGCGTGAATTGCAGCGTCGCGTACTGGCCGGGCGAGAAAGACAGCGGCTTGGCGGGACGCAGGCGAAGGATCTTGATGTCGTGGGTGGCGTCCTCGATGGCGCTTACCGTCGCCTTGAGGATGCGGGCCGGATGGGTGACGATTTCGTCGGGTTCCGGGATCTCGATGGTGCAGCTTTCCGTCAGCACGCTGGTGCAGGCGAGCACATAGTCGCCTTCGTCCGGATTGGTGATCTTGGCTTCGCGGCCGGTGTCGAGCAGTTGGCCGCTGACGAGCTTGCAGCGGCAGGTGCCGCAGCGGCCGGCCATGCAGCTGTACGAGATCGGCACGTCATGGGCGCGCAAGGTGTCGAGCAGGTTGGCGCCGGGCGGCACCTGCAGCACACGATCCAGCGGATGGACGACGAGTTCCATGGTCTCCACGGTTCCGGTAACAAGGTGGAGGCGAGTATAGGAAGCCGGGCAAAATTAAGATATAGAATTACCTGAATTCTCTTAATTCAATTTTTGAATACTGCTCGCGTGGACATCAAGGATATCGATCTCAATCTGCTGGTCATTTTTCAGCAGCTGCTGCAAGAGCGGCGGGTGTCGGCCGTCGCCGTCCGGCTCCGGCTGACGCAACCGACCGGCAGCAATTCGCTGAACCGGCTGCGGCTGCAACTGGGCGACGAGCTGTTCCTGCGGACCTCGAAGGGCATGGAGCCGACGGCCTATGCGATGACGCTGGCCGAGCCGATCGGCTATGCGCTGTCGGCCATTCAGGAAACCCTGAACCAGCGCACCCGATTTGATCCGGCCAACAGCCAGCGCAAGTTCATCGTCGGGATGAATGACATCGGCGAAATCCATTTCCTGCCGACGCTGATGAAGCAACTGGCCGAGGTGGCGCCGGGGATTTCGCTATCAACGATCAGGACCGCCGGCAGCAGCCTGGCCGATGACATGGAGGCGGGCCGGATCGATCTCGCGATGGGCTGGCTGCCGCACCTGAAATCCGGCTTTTTCCAGCGTCGGCTGTTCGTGGGGGAGCATGTCTGCATGTTTCGGCGCGGGCATCTGTTGGACAAGGCATCGCCGCTGACCCGGGCAGAATTCGAGGCGGCCGAGCATGTGGTCGTGGCCGAGGCGGGCACCGGGCACGCGACGATCGACGGGTCGATAGAGAAGCTGGGGATCCGGCGCAAGGCCGTGCTGACGGTGCCGCACTTTGTGGCGGTCGGCCATATTCTGGCCACCACCGACATGATTGCGACGGTGCCGGAGCGCTTTGCCCGTCACTGCGTCGCACCCTTCAATTTGCGCTATGTGGAATTACCGCTGAAGCTGCCGGAGATCGGCGTGAACCTGTTCTGGCATTCACGCTTTCATAAAGAGCCGGGAAACCAGTGGCTGCGCGGACTGGTGTTCGAGCACTTCAATGCCTGAGCACGGATTGCCCGTGCTCGCGGGTCAGCGACGGCGCTGACGGTTGCCGCTCGGGGCCGAGCCGCTGCGGGTTTCAATGTGACGGAAGGTGATGCGGCCCTTGTCCAGGTCGTACGGGGACAGTTCCAGCGACACGCGGTCACCGGCGAGGATGCGGATGCTGTGGCGGCGCATCTTGCCATTGCTGTAAGCGACCAGCTGGTGGCCATTGTCGAGGACGACGCGGAAGCGCGAGTCCGGCAGCACTTCTTCAACCAAACCTTGCATTTCAATGAGTTCTTCTTTCGCCATATCTGCTCCTGGTAAGGCGTTACTGAATCTATCGCAAGGCAGCATGCCTTGCTTTGATGCCGGGCTGAGACAGCCAGGGCTTGTCGCGAGGGCCAGGTCGCTATGGAACTTCGAAGGGGGTCAGGCAGGCACGTCTCTGCAAAGAGAGCGGCGGGGGAGGGGCCGACAATGGGTACTGCATGATCCGGATGGCGGTGCGAGACTACACCAAAACGACCAAATCTCCTAGTCTTTTCGGCAAATTGCCGCGTCTGGCAGGCTGCCGGCCAATGGGCAGGCCGCCTGCCTGATGCCTGCCTGCTGACTGCCTGACGCCAGCCAATTCTGCCGCCAGATCCTTGTCCGCCGCCGGGCCTGCGGGCGCCGGATTTCGTGCGCCGGATTGCGGCCGGCACAGGGCCGGCCGGGCTTCAGGCCGCAGCCTCGGTTTCAGGCAGGCTAGGTTTCAGGCAGCCTCGGCGTCAGGTCGTCCCCTCGGCTTCCGGCGTCTCCGGCTTTTCATTGCGCGGAATGTGGTTCTTTACCAGCGCCAGGCCGACCAGGCTCAGCAGCATCGAGCCGCCCAGCAGGTTCAGGTAGGCATTCGCGCCGCCGGCGGTGATCACGCTGGCGCCGACGAAGGAGCTCAGGATCGCGCCAAAGCGGCCAAAGGTCAGGGCCGAGGCGGTGCCGGTGGCCCGCATGTAGGTCGGGTACAGGTGGGCGCACAGCGCATAGCTGGTGGTCTGGACGGCATTCATGAACAGGCCGTGCACGCCCAGGCCGAGCAGGAAGGTATCCGTATCCTTCCGGACGTCCACCCCCTTGAGCGCGAAGGCGGTCACGACGGCCATCGAGCAGAACACCAGCATCGATGCGCGCGAGCCATAGCGGTTGATCGCGACCGCGCAGGCAATCGCGCCGATCACGCCGCCCAGGTTGTAGGCGGTCAGGCCCATGCCGGCCAGTTTTGGCGACAGGCCTTCGGCCGTCAGCATCGTCGGCAGCCAGCTGAAGGCGCTGTAGATCGACAGCAGGGTCATGAAGAAGCAGATCCACATGCCGGCGGTATCGCGCAGGAAGGCCGGCGAGAACAGCTCGGCGAAGCTGGCTTTCTTGTGTTCGCCGTTCTCTTCCAGCTGGCCGTCGCGGAAGCCGACGCCGGCCGGCACCTCGACCGCCATCCGGGCCAAAATCGCCCGCAGCTCGTCCCAGCGCTGCTGCACACGCGCCAGATAACGGGGCGACTCGCCCAGCGTCAGGAACAGCAGCACCGCATAGGCCATCGGAATGGCGCCGCCGATCCAGAACAGCGGGCGCCAGCCCGACACCGGCAAGACCTGGCCGGCAAACAGGCCGGCCAGCATGCCGCCCAGCGGGTAGCAGATGATGGTGGCCGTGATCGCCAGCGTGCGCAGGCGCTGCGGCGTGTACTCGGCCGTCAGCGTCGAGGCGCTGGGCAGGGCCGCGCCGATGCCCAGGCCGGCAAAGAAGCGGATGACGGCAATTGTCGTCACATCCGGCGCAAAGCCGATCAGCACCGTGGCCGCGCCAAACAGGAAAACACTGGCCACCAGCAGCAGGCGGCGGCCGATGCGGTCAGCGATATAGCCAGCCGCCACGCTGCCGACGGCCATGCCGAACAGGCCCGAGGCGACGGCGGTCGAGAACGCTTCGCGGGTGACGCCCCATTCCTTGATGATGGCCGGAATGGCAAAGCCGATCAGCTGGCCGTCGAAGCCGTCGAGGATCATCGCCAGCGCCGCCAGCACGTACATCGTTTTTTGCAGCGGCGAAAAGCGACGGTCGATGGCTTCCGTCACGTCGAACAAGCCGGTCTGGCTGGATACATTGCTGGACACGTTTTTTTCCTTTTTAATCAAGTGCCTGTCTCTTGCAGGGGGTCTCCGTCCCTGCATTGCTGGCCACCGGCGGCAGCGCCTGCGCCGGTGGTTATGCCCGTTGGCGGGCAACGGGCCGCATCATCCCATTTCCTGCCTGTCCTTGTCCTCAGTTTCTTCGCCGGTGCCCAGGGTCGTGATCAGCCGGTCCAGCAGTTCATGCAGTTCGTCGATCATCCCGGCCCCGATCGCCGCTTCCAGGGCCTGGTAGCTGGCCTCGACCCGGGGCGCGAGGCGGCGCGCCAGCGCCTCACCCTCGGGCGAGACCGACACCAGCACCCGGCGCTGGTCATGTGGCAGCCGCTCGCGCCGGACCAGCCCGAGGTCGTCCATCCGCGCCAGGATGCCGGCCAGGCTGGGGCTGGTCAGGCAGCAGATCTGGCCGATCTGGCGCGGCTCCAGCGGGCCGTGCTCGAGCAGCGCGCGGATCACCCGCCACTGCTGCTCGGTGACCCCGGCCTCATTGAGCAGCGGGCGAAAGCGCGCAAACACGGCTTCGCGCGCCTGCAGCATCAAGAGCGGCAGGTTGCGGCGTTGGATGACTTGGGGTTTGGCCATACTGGGCTGGGCTGGGCTGAGGCGGCAGTCGGGCTGCGCCGCGCAGGGCCGGCGAAGCAAAATAGGTGAAGCATTATATTGACTTGCTCATATATGAGTAAATAGAATGCGAAACATATTCTTACTCACATGCTAGTGAATTTTATGGCGCACCCGCATCCGGCCATTCCCTTACCCGAGCTGGCATTCCCGCCTTACCGGCTTTCCGGTGTCGTGTACGGCGCCTTGCTTAACCATGCGCCGGCGCTGGCTGCGCTGGGCGAGGCGGTGCATGCCGCGCCCTACAAGGCGCCGCCGGCCGCGCCCGTGCTATACCAGAAACCGCGCAACACGCTGGCAGCGGCGGGCGCGGCGATAGCGGTGCCGACCGGCGAACTCGAGCTTGAACTCGGTGCCAGCCTCGGCATCGTGATCGGCCGCAGCGCTTGCCGCGTCAGCGCCGCCCGGGCGAACGACTACATCGCCGGCTACCTGGCGGTGGGCGACCTGTGCCTGCCGCACGCCAGTGTCTACCGGCCGTCGCTGCGTTTCCGGGCACGCGATGGCTTCTGCCCGCTGGGGCCGGCCGTCACCCCGCGCGAGCAGCTGGCCAATCCCGATGCCCTGGCCGTGCGGGTGTTCATCGACGGACAGCTGGTCCAGCAGACCAGCACCGGCGAGCGCGTCCGCAGCGTCGCCCGGCTGCTGGCCGATGTGACCGAATTCATGACCCTCTCGCCCGGCGACATCCTGCTGCTGGGCACGGCGCACGGCGCGCCGCGCGTGAGCGCGGGGCAGGCCTCGCGCATCGAGATCGAGGGCCTCGCACCCTTGAGCAACCATTACGTGGCCGGGGAGGGCGCCCGATGAAGACCGCACGCGTCGCCTATGCAGGCGCGATTCACAGCGCCACCCCGCATGCCCGTGGCCTGCAGCTGGCCGACGGCCGGGTGCTGGCCGAGGAGGACGTGGTCTGGCTGCCGCCGTTCGAGGTCGGCACTGTCATCGCGCTCGGCCTGAACTATGCCGACCATGTGAAGGAATTGTCGAAAGAGCTGACCATCACCGCCAAAGACGAGCCGCTGGCCTTCCTGAAAGGGCCGGGCAGCCTGGTCGGGCACCGCGGCGTCACGCGCCGGCCGGCCGGCGTGGGCTTCATGCATTACGAGTGCGAGCTGGCCGTCGTCATCGGCCGCAGCGCCAGCCAGGTGCGCCGTGCGGACGCGATGCAGCATGTGGCCGGCTACACCGTCTGCAATGACTACGCGATCCGCGACTATCTCGAGAACTGGTACCGGCCGAACATGCGGGTCAAGAACCGCGACGGCGGCACCGTGCTCGGCCCCTGGTTCGTCGACGCGGCCGACGTGCCCGATCCGCACCAGCTGGCGCTGCGCACGCTGGTCAATGGCCGGCAGACCCAGCACGGGAATACCGCCAACATGATCAACGACATTCCCGAGCTGATCGAATACCTGAGCAGCTTCATGACCCTGCAGGCCGGCGACGTGATCCTCACCGGCACCCCGGACGGCGTGGTGAATGTCGTCGAAGGGGACGAGGTCGTCACCGAGATCGACGGCATCGGGCGGCTGGTCAACACCATCGTCGGCGATCAGCTGTTCGGGCGCTGAGCCAGAAAGCGCCGCGACAAAGGAGAAGAATGTGAAAGTCGATCATCTGATCAATGGCCGGGCCGTCGCCGGCAAGCGCTATTTCGAGACCGTCAATCCGGCCACGCAGGCGGTGCTGGCCGAAGTCGCCGCTGGCGACGCGGCTGACGTGCAGGCCGCCGTGGCCGCCGCCAAGGCCGCTTTCCCCGGCTGGGCCGCCACCCCCGCCACCGAGCGCGCAAAGATCCTGCGCAAGCTGGGCGAACTGATCACCCAGCATGTGCCCGAGATCGCGCAGACCGAGACCCGCGACACCGGCCAGACCATTTCGCAGACCGGCAAGCAGCTGGTGCCGCGCGCGGCCGACAACTTCCATTACTTCGCCGAGATGTGCACCCGGGTCGACGGCCATACCTATCCGACGCCGACCCACCTGAACTACACGCTGTTCCATCCGGTCGGCGTGTGCGCGCTGGTCAGCCCCTGGAATGTGCCGTTCATGACGGCCACCTGGAAAGTCGCGCCCTGCCTGGCATTTGGCAACACGGCCGTGCTGAAGATGAGCGAACTCTCGCCGCTGACTGCATCGCGGCTGGGCGAACTGGCGCTGGAAGCCGGGGTGCCGGCCGGCGTGCTGAACGTCGTGCATGGCTTTGGCGTGGACACCGGCGAGCCGCTGGTCACCCACCCGGACGTGCGCGCGATCAGCTTTACCGGGTCGACCGCCACCGGCAACCGCATCGTCAAGGCCGCCGGCCTGAAGAAGTTCTCGATGGAACTGGGCGGCAAGTCGCCGTTCATCATCTTCGACGACGCCGACTACGAGCGCGCCCTCGACGCGGCCATCTTCATGATCTTCTCGAACAACGGCGAACGCTGCACCGCCGGCTCGCGGATCATCGTCCAGGCCGGCATCTACGACAAGTTCGTCGCCGATTTCGCGGCCCGTGCCGCCAAGATCAAGGTCGGCGATCCGACCGACATGAGCACCATCATCGGTCCGATGATCTCCAAGGGCCACCAGGAAAAGGTCAATTACTACATCGAACTCGGCAAGCAGGAAGGTGCCGAAGTCGTCTTCGGCGGCGGTACGCCGGTCGTCGATGACAAATTCAAGAACGGCTTCTGGGTCCAGCCGACGGTGTTCGCCGGCGTCGACAACAAGATGCGTATCGCCCAGGAAGAAATCTTCGGGCCGGTGCCGTGCATCATCCGCTTCAAGACCGAGGATGAAGCCGTCGCCATCGCCAACGACACCATCTACGGCCTGTCGTCGTACTTGTGGACCAACAACACCGGCCGCGCCATCCGCTTGGCCAAGGCCATCGAGT
>JACCDT010337484.1_pt1 | contig 26324 bp, 63 predicted proteins | sample 7446291 | NCBI WGS metagenome assembly JACCDT01 (sample SAMN15323446, study PRJNA562643) | freshwater metagenome | isolation source: river surface water | place: USA:Blue River Watershed | collected 2017-08-17 | reverse complement strand
GTTAACTCGTATGATTCGCTACTGTGACGGTAAGTTACCGAATAACTATCACTTAACGTTTAGTCGAAGTGAGGCAAATTGGCTAGATTGTAAGAAAGTTCTCAAGGCTGGCGGTAACGTCGCGGCGGTATTCTATAAAGCATTGCCTAAGACTTATGAGGGGTATAAAGTGGTAGACGGCGACCTATCCGACCTTAGATTCTTAGACGATAAGAATGTTATTGTTGGCTTAAAGGCTAAGGGAAAAGCAAGGTTTGATAATTCTAACTTCGTAATTTTCCCATAACCCCTCACAGGGGTCGGAGTTTTTTTCAATCTTCACAGAATTCGAGTATAAGAAGTATGACTAGCGAAGAACTAATTGGAAACCTTTTGAATATCGGCTTATTCGAGGAATACGAAAATAGATCATTGGTTGTATACCGTGGATGTATGGATCACAATGATGTTGTTGTTACTAGAGAAATTTTCATTTCAGGCAAAGGAGTAATTTGTGAAGAGTGGGGAGCACGAATTACTTGCTCAAAAGGAGAGTTTTTCATTGAGTCAATCAATCCAACTCCACAAGAGATTTGGAGCTTTTTATTTAATTTTGATGAAGATAAAATTGACCTTGGTTTAAACACTTATGAGATTACACTCAAAGTCGAGTCTATTGAAGATAAAGTGTATTTAGAGAAATACTTTGAAAGAAAGGGTATTTTTCTTCATGGAACAACACTTGTTCCAAATTCTATCAAAGTTTCAGAGTGTGTCGATTAACCTCTCACGAGGTTCCCGTTTTTTTTCAAATCTCACACATTTGTGGTATAGTAAGTATGCTTTTATCTACAGAACAACTAAAGGAGATTCAATATCATCTTCTTGCCGTCCGAGCGGATGAGTTTCATGTTAAGGATTTATATAAACACATTGAGTTTATAAATAAAGCCCTACTTCAAGCCATTGAAGTTACGCAACTTAGGCTAGAAGGTGATTATATTGTAGATTGGCGAGGAATTGGCATTGGGTTAAAAGATCATTATGATGAGTTGAAGCACATTCTTAGAACACTACCTGATTAACCTCTCACGAGGTTCCCGTTTTTTTTCAAATCTCACAGATTCGAGGTATAGTAAGTATGAACGAGCGAAGTAATTTCTTTGGTGGATTCGATGATGATGACAATTTATTCTCTCAATTCTTGAGTTTCATAAACTCTGAACATATTATTGAGCCAACTGAAGGTTTTACGTGGAGAGTGGTTTCAATGGGACCATTATTTGATGAACCTGAGTTTTATGAAGTAGATGAGTTAATCAACGAGAATTTACTTTGTGAGATTGATGAGCTTCTATTTGATTGCGCCGAAAAGTACGGCGATCTCCCAGCATGAGTGTATAAGCGGGGCATAAGTCTCCGGTTCAGGGGATGACCAACCACTGAGCGAAGTCTGGTCAACGGACTTATACACTTAGTTTAACCCTTCACAGGGTTCCACAATTTTTTCAAATCTCACAGATTCGAGGTATAAGAAGTATGGAATACACTGGCATGACTGCAAAAAGAACGAAGATTGATTTTATTTGCATCCCGTATATTGATAGTGATTTCTATAATACCACTTATAATTTACTTTTGACAATTGTTAGAGTGGTTAAATGGCAAGAATATTTTGAATTCGAAACTTTAACACGCATTATTAAAGAAGGAATTGGATGGCATTATTTTGCTTTTCAGCATAATGATGTTAATTTTGAAGACATAAGTCATATCGAAAAACATTTATCTACAATTAAAATTCTCTTTAATAAAGATGCTTGTAACGAAACTTTAACTAATCATTTTGGAGAAGGATGGTTTGTTGATATCAATCAAGGAACGGTGACTAAATTTTGATTACTTTTACAATAACAAAACAAGACTTAATTGATGCTTTTGATAGCAATAAAAAAACTTATTGATGAAAAAATCAATACAGTTAACCCTTCACAGGGTTCCACGGTTTTTTCAAATCTCACAGATTCGAGGTATAAGAAGTATGGAATACACAGTCATCGAATTCAATGGTCCCAATAGCCAATATCGACGAGATAATGTAACTGACGCTGAGTTGGCTGATATCTTTGATGAACACAATATCAGAGATAATATTCCACTCCAGCCAGGGTCTTATGCTTATGGTGAAAGACGATTTTGGGATACTGTAATTGCAGTTTGGGCAACAGAAACCGTATAAGAATTATGGATCGCTAGCTCAACGGTAGAGTAACAGCCTTTTAAGCTGAAAGTTCTGAGTTCGAATCTCAGGCGGTCCACCAATATACCTCGGTAGCTCAGCGGATAGAGCAACTGCCTTCTAAGCAGTAGGTCATGGGTTCAAATCCCGTCCGGGGTACCAAACGCCCCCTTGTTGGAATGGTAGACAACGAGGACTTAAAATCCTTTGCCGAAAGGCGTCCCGGTTCGAGTCCGGGAGGGGGTACCAAATCTTTAACCCTTCACAGGGTTCGCCAGTTTTTTCAAATCTCACAGATTCAGAGTATAGTAAGTATGAAGTCAATCGCTTATGAAGCAGTGTATAATCAGATCGTTGAAGAGATGGATAAGGGTAATATTCCTTGGAAAAAGCCCTGGAGCGGTTCTGGACCTAAGAACGGCAAAACTGGGCGAGAATATTCTGGAATTAACTTCTTTATTCTGAGTATGTCTGAGTTTGCTGATAGTCGCTGGGTAACGTACAAACAGGCTACCGAACTCGGTGGAAAAGTGAGAGCGGGAGAAAAGTCTAAGAAAATCGTTTTTTGGAACATCAAAGACTATGAGGATGAGAGCGGAAACAAAAAAACCGTTCCACTTCTGAAATATTTTAGCGTGTTTAACGTTGAGCAAGTTGATGGGTTGAACATTGAGCCCCTTGATGTTGTTGAGAAAAACACAACCGCAGAAGAAGTTGTCGAGGGTTACAAAGATAAGCCAAAAATTCAGCACCTGGGCGATAAAGCGAGTTATGCACCTGCCACTGATGTTGTTACTATGCCACATATGGAAAAGTTTGAGGTTACGGATGGGTATTATTCTACTTTGTTCCATGAACTCATTCACTCCACTGGTGCAAGTAGTCGTTTAAACCGCAAAGGAGTTATTAACTTTGATACGTTTGGTACTGAGCAATATTCAGAAGAGGAATTGATTGCTGAGTTTGGGGCGGCATTCCTTTGTAGTGCTTGCGAAATTGATAACACTATCAAGAATTCGGCGGCATATATCCAAAGTTGGAAAGCAAAGTTTAAGAGTGACCCATCTATTATCGTTCATGCGGCAAGTAAAGCACAAGCCGCCGCGAATTATATTCTTGGTTCTAGCTAACCCTTCACAGGGGAAGCGATTTTTTTCAAATCTCACAGATTTTGAGTATAGATAGTATGACCGTTCAATCTGTGTTCGACAATATCACTCAAGATGAGATTAGGCGTTACGCTGAGTATTGGAACTCAATCGCTCCTCAAAATGATAGTGAGATTTTTAAGCGATGGCTTTTTGCTTATACTTCCATTCACACTAATTGGGAAGGTAACGTAAGGGGTTATCAAGCTATTAAGAATTTTGAGGAATGGATTTTCGACAAGAATATTCTGTTTGAGAAACTTACAAATTCGAGAGTTGGTATGCAGAATAAAAGAACAGAATATATCTGGAATTTTAGCAGATTGTTCTTTTTGAATCCTGGCAACTTTCATAAAAAGTCAGACGAAAATTGGTTTGAGTTTAGAGATAGGCTTGTTAGTTTATGTGGTGGTATTGGTTTAGCTAAAGTATCATTTACACTTGAGATGTGCTTCCCTCAAGAATCTCAAGTGGTTTGCCTTGATACTCACATGATTAGGCTTTACGGTATTGAGTTGACAAGTAAGAAGCTAAATTGCCCGGTATATCTCTCAGCTGAAAAAGACTGGCTAATTCGTTCTATCTCTAAGAATGCCTCACCTTGTATCACTAGAGCAATTTTTTGGGATAAGAAGCAAAAACAAAATGATTCCCGATATTGGTCTTATGTTCTTGAGACATAACCCTTCACAGGGGTAGGGATTTTTTTCAAATCTCACAAATCTGAGGTATAGATAGTATGAATCAAGTTCTGATTAATGTAACAAAAGAGAACATCCAAATGGGTGAGAAGTGGAATTTTAGCAGGTGTCCAATTGGAATTGCTTTGAGACAAAATTTCCCATATTCTAAGATTTGGGTTGGTATTTGGTCGTTTATGATTGATAACAAGACTTTTGAAATGCCAGAAAACGTCAAGACTTTTAATATGTTTTTTGATCTCGGTAAACCAGTGGAACCAATTTCATTCGAGATCAACCTTTAACCCCTCACAGGGGAGGCGTTTTTTTTCAAATCTCACAGATTCAGAGTATAAGAAGTATGGCTAAGAATCATAAACTCACTGCAAATTCTCTTCGTTTTGACTCCCAGACTCGTTCTCGCAATCGTGCGCGAATCGTCACTGCGGCGACTCGTCACTTGAAGCTCAAGCCCGGTAGTCGTGTTAATGTGATTTTCACTGCCGCTGGAGTCCCAACTTCGGTTGTGCCTTGCGCAACTGGTCGGTATAAGATTGAGAAGGATGGTGGCATTCGCTTCCCCGCTCCTACTTTTGGCGTTCCTACGCTTTATAGCGCTGACTCTAATCGAGTTCATGGTGCTGTCGCGGTATTTCCGCGATAATCTCAACTTTCCCCCCTCACAGGGGCGCGAATTTTTTTCAAATCTCACAGATTAGAGGTATAGTAAGTATGACAATTGATGATTTAATTGAAGCGGCGAAGATTGAACTGGCATCACTCACTAATGAGGAAAAGCAAATTCTTTATGGTGGATTTGACAATCGAGGTCTTGATTGTATTTCAGAGCGTTGGTATGCTCCTGACCGATTACGTGACGGCGCAATTGGTAAACTTGGAAGCTTAATTTTTGAAGCAAAATGTATGCTTGAGGAGATCGAGCCAGAAGAGAGTGATTATCTTTAACCCTTCACGGGGTTCCCGTTTTTTTTCAAATCTCACAGATTCAGAGTATAGTAAGTATGACCAAAGTTGACCACAACAAAATTTTAGCTGACAAAGGAATTCGCGCGGAGTTTACCTTTGTTCCTTTTAGCAAAAGCAAGAATAAAGATAGCGAAGATTTGTCTTTGAATTGGATCGCAAAAGTTTTCTACAAGGATATAGAGATTATCGAAACTACTTTCTTTCAAGGCGTAGCTCATGCACCAGTTTATAAACAGAAATCTAAAATTGAAAAGGGAGCCTTTAAGAATGCACTTAAAAAGCAGTGTGAAATCGGCAAAGAATTAAAACAATCACCTTTCCGATATGACCTAATGGAAACCACAACTGACATTCCGTGCCCTGAAGTTGCCGATTTGCTTTATTGCCTACTTTTGGACGCAGATGCTATCAATTATTCAACGTATGAAAGTTGGGCGGGTGAGTTTGGGTATGATGAAGACTCAAGAAAGGGCTTTGAAATTTATCACCAGTGTCTAACTATTGGGCTAAAATTGCGCTCAGGACTTGGCGAAAGTTTGTTAAACGAACTTAATGAACTGTTTGTAGATTTTTAACCCCTTCACAGGGTGGGGGTTTTTTTCAAATCTCACAGATTCAGAGTATAGTAAGTATGTACACTTTCAGCGTTAGAACTTATAATAAACATGGGTTTGAGGAACCGATTGATAATTTGGTTGTACTGAAACACTGGAAAGATGTTTATACGTTTTCAACAATGTTTAGAAACAGTTTAGCGTCTGCCTTTGGTGACAATGAAATTCAGAGCTACACTTATTTAGACCTTAGTGTAGAGATTACTGAATATTTGTTGTGTAATCATGGCGGTTATAAACTAAAATCTACCATCGAAGAACAATGTGAGTTTCTTGGCTTTAGGTTTGTTAACGTTTTGGGGGTTAAATATCCCTGGATTAATACACTTGAGCAACACAAACTCATTCGTCGCAGTAAAGACTTAGCTCATTTTGAATGGATTGATCCTCAAATAGCCGCGTTAATTCTCAACGAATTTAATTGTCTTTATTGGTTTTTAGAATCTAAGGCAAAAAAATGTTTCAAAGAAAGTGAAAGAATTGTTAACAAACAAGAGCTACTAGATCATATCAAAAGCGTGTATGCAATAATTCCATAACCCCTTATGGGGTTGCTCACTTTTTTCAAATCTCACACAATCGTAGTATAGATAGTATGGATAACGCATTAACTTGGCTCACACTGAGGGACATCTACTTTAGAGTATCAGACTATCCTGAATTGGTTAAAGAGCTTAACTTAAAAGAGGCTTTGAAAAATCACGCACCAACCTTTGTACCTAATGAAAGAGATGGTGGCGATTCAGGTGATGTACTTTTCTCAGACGGATCAAGAATTCTATATGACTGGGACGAAGGACATTTTGTATACGAAAATGGTTATTTTGATTACCCTTGGGTTGTTGATGACCCATTGTTTTGGGGTGAAGATGAAGGTTAATTAAGAATTGGCGATGGTTCTATAAAGACACTAAGACACTCAAGTGTCAAAAAGATTTAACCCCTCATGGGTTTGCCCGGTTTTTTCAATCTTCACACAATTCGAGTATAAGAAGTATGAACGATATAACCAGGGTTGAACTTTCAACAGAGCTATTGGGTGTTGTTTTTGTGACAAATAGTCACTCTTTTTATTTTAGTGTTTACGAAGGGCAAGATAATAGCTCTAATTTCATTGGTGGATTTTATGTTGTTTCAGGTAAGCCAATTGCATATTCTTACGGTAGACAGTTTTCTGAAAAGGAATTATTTGATCTTTATAATGGGGTTCTTAAAAATGAAATACTTTTTAAGAAAATGAAAGCTTATTTTAAGAGAACACTTAGGAAAAGTAAAGAAGCTAAAACTAGACTTGAAAAAGAATTAGATAATGTCAACGAATATCTTAAATGGGCTGAAACTTCTCCATTTATTTAACCCTTTACAGGGTTGCGCGGTTTTTTCAAATCTCACAAATCTGGAGTATAAGAAGTATGGCTAAGAAAGCTACCAACAAGACTCGATTTAACATGAACGGTAAGACTACGATTATCGAAACTCCTACTTTTGCACCAACTGGACATAGAGATTATTCTGGTTTTGGTGTGCATGATAAAGATAAGCGACATGAGCGACGACAGCGAAAGCTAGAGGAAAAGCGCATTATGAGGGGTGATTGGTAATGTATGATGACAATTGGTTTGCTTATCCGAGTGAAGATTTTGATAGGGATTTCGATAATGACTTTTATGAAGACCATTACTTTGACGAAGAAGTTGATTTAGGAATCACTGACGACAATTGGCTTTTCGGAACTCTTGACGTTGATTAAATTTTCGCACAAGTAACCAAGTGGCTAAAGGGGGCGATCTGCAAAATCGTCGAGTGATTCTTCGTGAGTTCGAATCTCACCTTGTGCTCCAGTTTCCCATAACCCTTCACAGGGTTGCCCGGTTTTTTCAATCTTCACAAATTCGGAGTATAGAGAGTATGAAGATGGAAGATGTCATCCGAGGTTATCCATATAATAACCAAAATGGTTGCCCGCATTGCAAGAACAAATTAGGGTTTGTTTGTGGAGTGTGTACAAATTGTGGTTTCAATTGTATTTCTCACTCCTTTGAGTGGGTTAAACTTTGGAAAGATGATTTAATTGATTCAATAGAAGAAATTCATTTTTGGCGAACAAGGCGAATGTTTGAAGTGCTTGAAAATTAACCCCTCACGGGGTTCCAAAAATTTTTCAAATCTCACAGATTCGGAGTATAGAGAATATGGAGCCAACTAACTTCAACAGCATTAAGTTTAACACACCAATTAAAGGTGTTTTCATTAACGTTATTAAGTGGGGAAGTAAAATGCACGTCCAACTCATTGATAACGGGATTGCCACAAAAACAATTGAAGACATAAACCCTGTTTGGGAAGATATTTTGGGCGCAGTTGGTTCGCTTCACGCGACAATCTAAGTTTCGGCGGTAATGCCCCAACGGTTTCGGGGGGGAGACTGTAAATCTCTCTAGCCATCAACTGAGTTCGACTCTCAGTGCCGCCACCAACCCCTCATAAGGTCACCATTTTTTTTCAATCTTCACACAATCTGAGTATAGAAGGTATGGAAAATGTTCTTTTATCAGATATTGCCGATTCTGTTAGCAAACTTTCGATAGATCAAGTTGAAAGGCAATTAGCTGAATTAGTTATGGGCTGGGAATCGTGGGATAATGACGGAAAATTTCCCCATGAAACGGTTCACTATTGGTTTACTCCTGGTGATAGAGACGCTGGAAAAGACGCAGATATTATTGGTGAAAATTGGCGACCAGGAACCGATCATAATCATTCTATGAAGGCAGCTCATAAAGTGTGTGAAATTGCCCATATTAGGTTTTATTGCATGGCTGTTCACTATTTGTGCAAAAACGAATATGAGTGGTTGTTGATTGCCCCAGAACAACGATCTCGCGCGGTATTGATTGCTTATATGGCGTATAAACTCGGCGTCATTTGTCCATAACCCTTCACAGGGTCACCAACTTTTTTCAATCTTCACACAATTGGAGTATAGAAGGTATGAAGCTAAGAGAAATCTATGACAGTAACCCTAGTTTATTTGGGTCACCACGATTGATTGCTTTTTTTGAAGCACTTGCAAGAGTTCCTCATAAACAAAGAGTTGCCTATCCTGCACTTGGAGAAATCTCAATTACTAGTGATGGGTTTATTATTAGCAATGGAAGTTTCTACGGTGATGTATCCGACTTAGAAAATAACCTAAAGGGTCTATGCCACACATTCGATGCTGATATTAGTGAGGTTAAAGAACTGATGAATAACACAACTGACTGGAGACCAGGAGGAAATGCCTACAGTTAACCCCTCACGGGGTCGCCCGGTTTTTTCAAATCTCACACAATCTGAGTATAGAAGGTATGGACAATGCTTTTGATTTTGAGATTGTAACTAGCAAAGTGTGCCTTTCTGATCCATGTTACACCAAAGATACTTGGTGCGGGGAATATGATGTTCCTGCGCTTAATGGTCCCTGGAAAGCCGAAGTGGTCCGAAGAGATAATCGAATTGCGGAATTTCGCGCATTTCACGTTGATCATTCTGCCGCCAAGATGCACAAATGTTCTACTGACTTTGGTGTAGATTCAGGTCAGTTTGGTATTTTCGATTCATCCATTTACGACCCCGAAACTGAATATGAAGATAAGGATAAGTTTTACGGTGCTGTTTGCGAACTGACGCTAAGTGACGAACAATGTGGAGTGATTTTTGGCAAGGGCTTCGTTAGTGGCTCTGGCTATGGCGATGGTGGGTATGATGGTTGGGCGGCTTACGATCATGGAAACCTCGTAAATTTCTCGATTGTGTTTATTTCTGAAGCAGAATTTGATGATGAAGGTGAGCCGAGCTATGATGGGATATGTAAATGTGGTAGTGACGAAGATAATCCCTGCGCGTGTAATTAACCCCTCATGGGGTTCGCCCGTTTTTTCAATTCTCACAAATCTGAAGTATAGATAGTATGGAAAAAGTAAAAGTCAGAGTGACCAAAAGTGACATTAAAAATGGATTCGCCAGGAGAAGCATGTCTTGTCCAATTGCACTAGCTATTAAGCGCAAAACTGAGTCTGATAATGTTTCAGTTGGTTGTGGTGAAATTTGGGTCAATGATAATTATGTGTATCTCCACCGAAAGAAAAAGGTCCGCGAGTGGGTTCGAAATTTTGATAATGGCGAGGAAGTGAAACCATTTGAATTTACCATGTGGGTGCCTTAACCCCTCACGGGGTTCGCACGTTTTTTCAAATCTCACAAATCTGAGGTATAGATAGTATGGAACAAGAGCTTCAGTTTAGTGAATCTGACCTTAAAATTGCTAAGAGTTTTTTTAACAGGGTTAACGGCATCAATTCTGACTTTGTGACCTTAGACTCGTGGGGAGAAAAGAACGATACAATTCTAATTGGTGGCGACCCGAGCTATTCTATCGTTAACACTAATGATGGTATTGTTGTTTACCGTATTACTCATCACTATTCTTATGAAAGTGGGTGGGAAGATGCAGAATATGAAATTAAATCAGGTTTACTGTTCTATATGGCTCTTAAAGTAGTAGCCATTCAAGTAACAGAAAATATCATTGATAACGAGATTATGGCAATGGATCATTACTCTTGTTATGATGAACTTGAATTTGATGAAGATTAACCCCTCATAGGGGCGGTGAGTTTTTTCAAATCTCACAAATCTGAGGTATAAGAAGTATGAAGGTTGAAAAAACTACAGTATACAATCTCGAAGAAGAAGACATTCGAATGGCGATTTGTGAAAGCATAGGAATTAGCCCCTCTGATTCAGGAGCAAGAATTCAAATTTTTCACAGATTCAAAGAACTAAATATGAACGGTGGCGGAGAAACTCATTACTTTGCTACAGTGACACATACATCAACAAATGAAAACAAAACTTAAAGCAGTTTAGAAACCATGCCCAGGAATCGTTAGTGAAGGAGAATTTGCACACTCTATGAGGGATTATTGTTGGAGTTGTGCTCCATATTGGGGAATTGTCCCTACATGCCCAACTTGTGAAGCTAGTTTACGAAATAGAAAAGGAACAACCCCAACAAGGCGGCAGTGTCCTAATGGTTGCGGATTGGTGTATTTAGAGCGGTAACCTCTTCGGAGGTCGCGCGTTTTTTTCAAATCTCACACAATCTGAGTATAGTAAGTATGGAAACCTACGTAGACATTAGGCTCGCAAACATCCCGGAGAATGATTTTGAACAAATTGTTGATTGGGCTATTGAAGGCGATGAAGTGTCAAAAAAATCCGTCAATATATTTTCTGGAGCAAGTATTTGGAAAAAAAAATTACCAAATGGGCATATTTCCACTGAACTTATTGATATCTCAATCGAAGATATTTCTTATTCGCTGTCTTTTGTTAGAAATGGCGATCACAAAATTAGCTTACTTGGTCAACATAACTACATCGGCAACATTGTTGATAGTCTTACACATGAACAACTTGTGTTTCTTCGTACAAGATTAAAATCTTAACCCCTCACGGGATTCGCTCGTTTTTTCAAATCTCACACAATTAGAGTATAGATAGTATGGAAAAGTTCACCGAAGCGGATGTCATTCTTCAAGATGCTGATTTTGAGCCAAAAACCGAAGAAGATGGACCGTGTTGGTTATCTGTTTATTTGGTGAGTCGCGCTTATGGGGGTCCAGAGGAAGGCGGCTGGTGGTATGATGAATATGAATTCCTGGGTGGAAAATCTTTCCCCTATTGGGAAGCGGCTGAAAACGCCCTTAAAGATGCCCAGAGAACTGCTGAGCAAATGACAAATAACATTGAACGATCATCTTATTACAACCAACTTGGAGACGAATCGAGTTCCTCATATCCAGAGGGGTATATCCCAGGCGGATGGTCTGACGGCGGGAATTACCAAGTCATTATCGAAAACTTTAGAGGAGAAAGAGATACTACCAAATATGCTCGCCCCCACTACGAATAACCCCTCATGGGGGGATACAAATTTTTCAATCTTCACACAATCAGAGTATAGATAGTATGGAATCGTTCTATCAAGAAATCGTAAAAAGAAACATCGAACACTCACATAGGTATTCTGATTTGCAAGTTAAACAGTGCAAAGAGTTAGATGAAGTGTTGTTGAAGTTTCCTCAATACAAAGGCGGTCTTAGAGTTAGATTTCGAAGTGAGATTGATGGAGAATTTTGGAATGAGTTTCCGTTTCTTTATGAACCTTATTGGTTAGAGCGCGGAGTAACTTGTATGTAATGGACCGCTTAAATGAAAAAAATCAGAGAAGATATTGAATTTAAGGAATATGCCGAGTCATTAGGGTGGAGGGCTATTGTGCCAACTATTGATCAAGAAAATGGTCATAATACACCTCACTTACCTTATGATTTTAGGCGCGGGGATTTTGATTTGTGGCTTACTGGTAGAGGGTGGTGTATTGCGGAGTTAATTGACAATAAATACGAAAACCATCGCTATTTTCCATATCTAAAAGACGCGCTTATTTCCTAACCCTTCACAGGGTTCGCCCGTTTTTTCAAATCTCACAAATCTGAAGTATAGATAGTATAATGAGAGAGTTTCACGAAGTTCTCTTGATGAACAAAAAAAACTTCGTTCCAATTTAGGTGAAATTTATGAAACTTTATGTATGGCATGGTGTTCTATCAGACTACACTTCTGGAGTGATGTTTGCTTTTGCAAAAAACGCAAATGAAGCACGAAAAATGATTTTAGAAAAATACCCTTATAGTTCTAGTGTTGAAAATGACCTAAAGCAAAAGCCAAAATCATATTCTAAACCAGTAGGGTTTGCTGTTTGGGGTGGTTCCTAACCCCTCATGGGGTTCGCCCGTTTTTTCAAATCTCACAAATTGGGAGTATAAGAAGTATGGTTCAAATTATTCCGGTGTTTAAGGTTGCTAGAAATAATAGCGTTGATGGACTTGGTAGATATGAGCATGTTGCTTATTTAACATCAAAATCTGAAGCAGAAAAGCTTGTTCCAAAAGAAAGCAAATACTCTGATACAATTATTTTGTCTGAAATTATCACAATTTTTGATACAGCAGAAGAGTTTAATAATAAAAAGCCACTTGAGGAACTTAAAAAGTCAGGACTTGCAAAATTGACGCAAGAAGAAAAAATCGCCCTAAAACTCTCAGACCTTTAACCTCTCACGAGGTTACGTAAATTTTTCAAATCTCACACAATCAGAGTATAGTAAGTATGGAAATCATTTCTGCAAAAGCCGCTCAAGAAAAAATGTTTAGCGTAATTGAATTAAGAGAAAATGCTTCAATTCAATTGGTGAATAAAAAGATTATTGCTGCGGCAGAAAATGGAGAAGATCGAATTACTCTTACAACTGATGAATACAAATATGCTTCAAATATGCTAGGTAGAAAGGGTTATAGAACATACAAAGACGAAGATAATAACGAAGTAGTGGTGTCTTGGTATGGTGTTATAAAATGAAAGTAACCAAAGAAAAATATGATCATATTTATGATGAAAAACACAAAGATTGTAATCATAAATGGGAATATGATAACGACGGGTGGGATGTTGGGTTGCTTGAAAACGGCGGAACATATGAAGATGAACAAATGTTATACACTTGTTATAAGTGTGGGTCGTATAGAGTTAAGGGTACAATGACATATTTTGAATCAATAGATGAAGACTACGATGACCTTTAACCTCTCACGAGGTTCGCCCGTTTTTTCAAATCTCACACAATCTACGTATAGTAAGTATGGAAATCGTATACACCACGGTCGTCGGGAGTCAAATGCACGGACTTACTACTCCTGAATCTGATAGAGACGTTAGATATATCACAAAGGCTTCACTTCGTGAAGTTATTAGTCCGTTTTCTAATGTATCTGTGAAGGTAAACCGCAGTGGAACGGAAGATGTTGAGTCTTGGGAACTTCGTCACTTTACTAAGCAACTTTCATCGGGTAATCCAACTTGCTATGAGGTTATCAAATCCCCGCTATATGACAAAAGCAAGTATGCTGACCAAATCCGAGCGATTATGTCGCCCTGCTTTGATGGGAAGAGAATTCTTGACGCTCATATTGGATATGCTAATTCTCAAATCGAAAGATATCTTAAGCCCTTAGATAAAGCGTTTAATGATGCTTGTTTTTCGGAAAAATTAGCGTGGTATCACGACCACAACGCTAAAGAGGTTTGGGAAGAGAATAAGATTCGCCGAATCCCTAAGTGTATTGTCGCGGCTTATAGGGTTATCGCTCAAGCTACTCAACTTTTGACAACTGGTGATTTTCATCCAACAGTTAAAAGTTATTCCGTTAGCTTACACGATAAGCTAATGAGAATTAAGACGATGAACCCTAATGACATTACTTGGGCGTTCTCGCTCAAGCACATGAACGATATCGAACAAGAGATTAAGGAACTAAAGACACTTTTTGAGTCCTTACCTGATAGTGTTAAATTTGCTGAGTGTGATATTCCCGCAATTGAAGATATTCTAATGGAAATTTATTCGGATTAACCCTTCACGGGGTCACCAATTTTTTTCAAATTTCACAGATTTGGCGTATAGTAAGTGTAAGAACTGAATCGCGAAAGGTTCCATTAAAGGACTGCTCTGGTCACCAGGAGTCCGTATTGCGCAAAACGTAGAAAAATAGAATCTACCAACAAGATTTTATACAACGTGAGAAAACAATAGTAGTTGGAGCGTTAGCCATCCGCTAATAGATGGTATTAGAATGGTGCCCAGCAAACGAGTCGCTCTCGGGGCACCACAATACACAACTTCTCTCTACATGACCCTTAGTCCCCCTTCACAGGGGGAGTGGGATTTTTCAATCTTCACACAATCTGAGTATAATAATTATGGATAATGCTATTATCTTATTGCAACTTTTAAGATCAACAATTCAACTAGAGAGTCAACTTTCGAGTGAACACTATGACGAGTATGAAGCAATTAAGTCACTCGTTGACAAAAATTGGGAAGTTCTAAATAAAAATGGTATCAAGAAAGAAATTTCGCCCGCTTAACCTCTCACGAGGTGACACAAATTTTTCAATCTTCACAAATCTGGAGTATAAGAAGTATGGAACCAGATGGATACATGGACTACCTGAAAAAGAAATACGGTTGGTTTTCTCAGTATTATGATGAAGAGCTGGATGAAGTTGAAATCATAAATCCGTTTAGTAGCTTTTTGGCAAAATATCAAGTTTATGACCAAACGATGGAACTCTCAATAGACGAATCGCTTTGCCTCGATATTCAAAATGTTCTCAATCGCGCCGAACGGAAGTATGGCTCTCTTTAACCCCTCACGGGGTACGCCCGTTTTTTCAATTTTCACAGATTCGAGGTATAGTAAGTATGAGCAGTTACAGCGAAGAAATGGCATTAAGTATTGAAGGCACTCAAATTGATGGCTCTAGCATTCCTGGGTATAGTATATCTGATGATTTTAGAGATGATTTTGACAAACTTCAATCTCTAGAAAATAAACTATGTCGGGCGCTAGATTGTCTAATTAAATCACGACTGCCCAATGAACTCACTCTGTTCAAAGGTATGTTTATGATTAGCTTTGGTGTGGCAGTTAGAAGTATTAGCCCAGACGGAGACCTTGAACTTTATAGCAATAATTGTGTTCACTACGGCGCATTATCACTTAAAGACAAGCTATTTCTGCTTCAAGTGCTTGAAACTCTTTAACCCCTCACGGGGTGACACAGTTTTTTCAAATCTCACATAATCAGAGTATAGTAAGTATGGAAATTGAAGCCACACCAACTAACACAGAAAATGCTTTTGAGCAATGGATGGATGAAGTAGACAATCTTTGTATGTCTGAATACGGAATGTCTATTCATGATCTTCCCGATATGGAATTCTATGACAGTTTCGATTGCGGGATGTCCCCGCGAACATTTTTTGAGGAAAATATTGGGGATGTCGATGCCCTTGAAGATTTGATGTTCTAACCCCTCACGGGGTGACACAGTTTTTTCAAATCTCACACAATCGGAGTATAGTAAGTATGGAATACGACTTCAACGAGTACAATGATCCCGATGCCACCGCTTGCGCACTTGGTGACTACAATGCGTGGGAAGATGAGCAAGTATTTTTGGATGATGAAGGCAGATGGGACGCCGAGGACTATAACGGTTACGACGATTACGAAGACCGCTACGACTATTTTGAGGACTAGCCCTCATTTCCATCCCCCCTCACGGGGGTTCCAAGTTTTTTCAAATTTCACAGATTCAGAGTATAGTAAGTATGAAGTTTAATCACCACTTCGACCCTGGACACAGTTGGATTGAGGCTCCTTACGATCTTATTGATGAACTTGGAATTAGTCACAAGATTTCAAGTTACTCATATCGTGACCGAGGAACTTGCTACTTAGAAGAAGATTGTGATGCTCCAGTTTTTATTGACGCATGGATGGCATACTATAAAGAGCCAAAGTTTCCAACAGAAGATGTCAATCATGATGGATGGGATGACCCGGAGTGCTTTATTCGAGAATTGCCAAGGTATTTTGTCGATTAACCCCTCACGGGGGTTCCAAGTTTTTTCAAATTTCACAGATTCAGAGTATAGTAAGTATGAAGATTGAATCGAACGGAAAATCTTATCACTTCGCCTTCCAACATGGTTTTATTCCAGTCATGAAGAAACCACATAGGAACAAGAAAACAGAGTACACTTCTGTAACGGTAGTCTATAATGATCAGGAATATTGTGGAACTGTGCGAAAGTACCACAAGGATAAGAGTAATAAGGTTACCGCGCGAACTATTGCACTTTTGAAAGCAATTAAGGAGTTGCCAGAAGATGACCGAAAATTCATTTTCTCAACTATTCCGATCCGAAAGGACAGAACAGTTTCTCTCTAACCTGGTCCTTAGTCCCCCCTCACGGGGGGAGGTGGGATTTTCAAATCTCACGAAAGCTGAGTATAATAGTTACTATGAACAATAACAATGAATCTGGAACGGAAATTTTAGTGGGAATAATTGTAGCAGGAATAATGGTGGCATTTTTGCCAATTGGACTTGTGTTTCTAATTCTGCTATTAATGTACCACTATGGTAGCAAGTAACCCCTCATGGGGATTGTTGGTTTTTTCAAATCTCACACAATCAGAGTATAGATAGTATGGACATTTATCTCCACAAAGAAGCCACTGGTATGATGGCGGCAAAGAAAGTTTTTAATTGCAACCTCAACGGCATGATTTGTGATTTAATGAGCGGAGTAAGAACAACTAATGAAAGAAAATTCAATGTTTACATTCTGCACTGTGAAACTTTAGGTATTCGATTGGGTATTGAGGTTGATGCAGGCAGCAAACAATTCAAAAACATGAGTGTTGGAATTGGCTTGGTAAAAAAGATTTTTAGCTCTGCGGCTGGCGTTAATCTTATTATTCAGTTAATGAATGAGGCTTACGAGAATGGCAGAAAATCCGGCGCTAAAAATGTTAAACAACAAATTCGTAACATTTTAGAGATTTAACCCCTCACGGGGTCACCAATTTTTTTCAATCTTCACACAATCAGAGTATAAGAAGTATGGCATATAAACGGAAAACAGTTGACGAATATGACATCGAAGGGGATTATGGTTATGGTGATGGTTGGGAAATTGTGACGTGTGAAGCGAACTTTAAGGACGCCAAAGCCGTGATTAAAGAATACCGCGAAAATGAACCATATGGAAGATTCCGTATCCGAAAACACCGAGTCAAAATTGAAGTTTAACCCCTCATGGGGTCACCAACTTTTTTCAAATCTCACAAATTCGGAGTATAGATAGTATGAGACTCGAAGACTGTCTAGCGAGTTTCAAGGCAGAGGATACAGTCTTAATCTGCTGACAAAAGTGGAGGATGGCACACCAGGTTAGCTACAGGTCGCCATTATTCTCAAATAGCGATACCTACGTACTATACAGAAGCACACCTAGTAACGCAAAATACATCCCGAAAGGGAAACAAAAGCCAGAAAAGTCCCTGCTAGCTTGCATAGATATAAGAAAGTAATTGACTAAATGAGATTTTGAAGCCACTACCCCTCACGGGGTTTGCCCGTTTTTTCAAATCTCACAGATTCAGAGTATAGATAGTATGATTAAAAGCATTTGGAACAGTGAAATCAAGTCAATTTTCGATAGCAAATCAAGCTATATAGGAATGATAGCGGGAGTTCTTTTCATGTTGGTGCTGTTCGCGTTTCCTGCTATCACAATTGTCGCGATTAACTACCTATTCAATACATCAATTCCAATCAATTTTTTCACATTTTGTGCAACTTTGTGGTTGATGGTTATTCTTGGTGGCGGAAGTAAATAACCTCTCATGAGGTCACCAACTTTTTTCAAATTTCACACAATCAGAGTATAGTAAGTATGGCACAAACATTCTTTCATAGTAACTGCTGGGAATCTAAGTACAGCCTTAGTCTCACTTCATTTTGTGGTCCGAGTACATTAAAAGAGCGCGGGAACCTTCAGATTACTGTTCAGGGGATGAATTCGTTTGATGAACCAACCACGTCATATATTTGCTTAACTAAAGAAGAGGTAGGGCAACTTCGCGAACAACTTGACAGATTTCTTGATGATTTTTCTGGGCTCCAAGGTGATGATCTTCAAGAGTTTGACCCTGCTTTAGTTGAAGTTCACTAACCCCTCACGGGGTCTCCAGGTTTTTTCAATCTTCACACAATCTGAGTATAAGAAGTATGGCACGAAAGTTTGTATACCCATTCGCCAAGAAACAAGAAGAAGATTTGGACCTAAGTGAAATTCGCAGTAGAGCGAAAGTCAGACATGAACGCGAACGAAGAAACGCAAAGAAAAGAGGAAGAGTAAACTACCCGCTACTCCCATATGAATGCAGTTGGGCTTATGAAATAGCCTTTGAGGAAAAAAGACGATGCAATATGAACTAAAAATTCATAGAGTTTATTGGGAATGCGGTGATGGCTGTTGTTCTGACAGCTGGGAAGAAGTTGAACTTTATTGCGACGGAAAGTGTGTATTGTGCGTTGATGTTTATTCTGGTCTCAACTCTGATTGGGATAGCCCCCAAGAAATGCTCGATTGGGTTAATAAATGTTACCCAGAATATCAACTCACTCTTTTCAATTGCGAAGTAAATTCTTAACCCCTCACGGGGCTCCACAAATTTTTCAAATCTCACATAATCAGAGTATAAGAAGTATGGAAAAAGTAAGAATTAAGGTTAATGCCATGTCAATTAAGCTCGTGTATCCAGGGTAAGCCACCAATTGCCTTATTGCGAGAGCTATTCGCCGCAAAAACAAAAATTGGGATATAGTTGTTGGGGTTAACCTTATTTATATTAACTGCAAAAGCAAAACCGTGTCAAATCCAGATAAGGTTTTCAAGTGGGTAAAGGATTTTGACGTATATAGACCTGTGAAGCCATTCTCATTCACTCTCTACCTTTAACCCCCTCACGGGGTCACCAATTTTTTTCAAATCTCACACAATCAGAGTATAAGAAGTATGGAAAAGAATCTTAAGACGTGGCGAGAAAAGAACCCATGTAGTGCAATCCATGAAAATAATGGCGCTATCCGAATTTTCCCAAACAAAGACAACGACGTTAAGGCTATCTTCAGGCTAAATGACTATGTTGTCTCTTCTGCCCTTAGCGGACCATCTTATCTGTTGGTCCCACGGCAATAACCTCCTACCCCCTCACGGGGGTTCCAATTTTTTTCAATTCTCACACATCTGAGGTATAGATAGTATGAAGTCTCTTGAACATATTATGTCTGAATTCTTTGATCATGAATCACCTGAGAATCACGTAGAATATTTCATTGGCGAACTAAAAGAATTCATCGTCAACAATTTTGAGTTTCATCCCCGACAAGCCGCCGAGATTATATCATTGTGTGATGATTCGCGCGGGTTTATCAACTTAGCTGTTGATGCTGACATGCTTGCCACGAAAGTTAAAATTGTTATGAAAGAACCAATTCATCCCGATGAACGCCCAGATTGGCAAACAGCAGAATCGACATATCGTGAACTTTAACCCCTCACGGGGTTTGCCCGTTTTTTCAATCTTCACAGAATTGGAGTATAAGAAGTATGGAAACGACTTCAATGATGCCCGCTTCAGTGGCTAGAGAAAGAATTGATTATCTTTTTAATGCAAGGTGCAAGAATCTTCTTGTCTCAGTAGAAAAGAAGATTAAAGAATCAATTGAGAACATCTATGACAACGTTGAAATCACTAATGAGGAATATAAATATTGCGGAGCCGCACTTGAAGAATTAGGTTACGATATTGTAACAGAAGACGGGAAACATTTTATCAGTTGGTAACCCCTCACGGGGTTTGCCCGTTTTTTCAAATCTCACACAATCTGAGTATAGATAGTATGGACGACGTTGAATACACCGAAGACGAGATCGAAGCGATGTATCGTGATCACTGCGAACAGCAAGAATACGACTGGCAGTGTCGATTCGGATCAACAAACTCAATTCCACCGGAGGCATTTATGTAACGCAAATCCACTATTGTTTTCCTCCTCCCCCTTCACGGGGTTCCACAGTTTTTTCAATATTCACAAATCTGACGTATAGTAAGCATGAAGCTCAGCAAAGCAAGTGTCACAACTTCCCCGGTTTTTCTAATCAGAAACTATAATCTTTTTTTGATGAAAGGAAAATATGGGATTAAGTGGACAAACTTGTATATTCACAGATTCCGTCATGATCTTGTTAGGATGGTTATTTTTGGTAGTGTTGAATCTGCTAAAAAGTTTCTTAAACAAAATCCTGAACTTGAGTCTAACTTTGACGCTTGGATTCTAGAGGTTAATCTGGAATCTTGGGACAATACCTACAAACAATGTTCCACCGGAAAAAGAGTAGAGGACAAACATCTTTGGAATACCTACGAGAATTTCATTCCTTAACCCCTCACGGGGCTCCCAACTTTTTTCAATTCTCACACAATTAGAGTATAAGAAGTATGGCACGAAAGCTCACTGTTTCCCAAAAACACCAAAAGGCAATTGCAATCCGAACTCTCCAAATGAATGATGTTGGTGTTATGATTATGGGTGGAATGAATAAAGATGAAGCCAGAGATTTTCTGCGAAGCATCGGACTTAACCCTAATCGGTATGAGGTAAAATAATGGGTACCTTTGGTGATCGAAGAGTTTTTGATTTATCGGTTCATTCACGACCAGATGGGAACTATGTAGTAACACCCAGGAATAATAGCGGAAAAGACTACATGAATTCTTGGAATGAATTCGATCATACCGCAGGTAATGCCATCGTAACCAAAGATGATTTAAGCCTGATTTACAAAAGCGGGTTGAGAATCAAATGGCAACAAAATGGTGAAGTTTGGTTAGAAGATTAACCCCTCATGGGGTTCCACAATTTTTTCAAATCTCACAAATTCAGAGTATAGATAGTATGGAAAGCTATAAAACCTCAGTTCCTAAACAAGAAGTGGAATTGGTTGTAACTTTATCAAAGAATGTGCAGGGGTACTGGGACGGTGGTCCAAAGTCAAAATTTGTTTTCAATGAAGACTTTAGATATTCTGATGGGTTAAGTAGAGTCGGCTCTTGGGGCGCGAATGGCAATAAATTGGTTCGCACCGGAAAAACGCAAAAACAAACTCTGTCACGAATTAAGGCTTCAATTCGTAAATGGGCAAAGCGAATTGGAACAACTTGTGAGTTTGAGTGGAAAAACTGCAATCAATTTTAACCCCTCACGGGGCTTCCAACTTTTTTCAATTCTCACACAATCTGAGTATAAGAATTATAAGAGGCAAAACCAGAGCGGTCATCCTAATGCAATCAGAAATGAAGTACATATGGCAATCCGACTGGTAGCCTCTTGTGTTCTGTAAATACAACCTATAGAATTTCCAAAGGAGCTGATCTATATGTGACACCTAAGCGAATAACTAACACTAAACGTTTTTTTTGAATGTATGGTAAAATCCCCTCTCAAGGGGTTACACGAATTTTTCAATTCTCACAAATCTGGAGTATAGTAAGTATGTACTTTGATCGCTTTGACATTGTAGAAGCCCATTATGCACACGCTGTTGATTACCACGATGGACAGACTTCCGACCTCTATGTTAAGCAGTGCCGGATTTCTAGATATTTCAAGCCTGGAGGCATGTGGAAGGGATACGATTCCCTCTCGGACAATGGCAAGGAGATTTATGACGCGCTAGTGGCGCTTCATCGCCGCCAGCAAGCAAATATCGACCGACGACGGAATTTTTATTACAATCTGCAAACATTGTAAGCGGCAACTACCCCCTCACAGGGGAACCAATTTTTTTCAAATTTCACAGATTCTGGGTATAACTATTGTAAGACTAAAGCTAGCAACGGTCAAGCCAGACCTTAAAGATTGGATGTAAAGTGTTCTTTGAGGATTATCTGTTAAACACTAAACTAAACAGTAAATTTATTGAGTTATAGCTGTGGATTCGACATAATATCAACCAAACTCTCTCATTCGAACTACCCCCTCACAGGGGAACCAATTTTTTTCAAATCTCACATAATCTGAGTATAAGAAGTATGACTAAGGGCATGAAGTTGACAATTCCAGAGTTTCATGATGTGACTTCTATTCTGGATAAAGAAGACATTTCTTATGATGTTTGGAACGTCGAAGATATTTTGTTCGGAGATACAGATTATGCAGAAGTCTCGGTTAAAATTGAAGATTTTGATTATTTTAAATCTTTAGTGGATGCCAATAGGGAATCTAACCTTTGAAAAGACCTTTAACCTCTCACGGGGAGACCAACTTTTTTCAAATCTCACAAATCTGACGTATAAGAAATATGGAGAAGCTCAAGATTCAAGTGACTAAAAGCGATATTGAAAGGGGAGTGAAATACTCAGGAGACCTTTGCCCAATTGGAACTTCCATTAGGAGAATTGCTTGCACAGAAGATGTAATTGTTACTCCAAGAAATTTTTACATTGATGGGAAGAGACGACGAACAACCAAAAAAATGAAGGAATTCATTTTGGCTTTTGACTCTGGACAACCAGTTAAGCCCTTCACTATCTACGTGAACCCACCAAATTAACCCCTCATGGGGCTCCAATCTTTTTTCAATCTTCACACAATCTGAGTATAAGAGGTATGGAAACCACCACCGAAGTAAGTATTAACCAACTGAGCTACGGACGAATTTGCAGGAACGGATTGGTAATCAAGTGCAATCTTGTGAGCACAGAAAAGAACCCAATGGCTGGGCTCGTTGAGATTGTTGATGTTAACAACAAAGTTAACACCACTCGTCGATTCATGTGTTCAAAACATGAGAACGCAGTTAAAATCGCCCGGATTCTCTGCGAAGATTTTGACCTCTAACCTCCTCCATCCCCCTCACGGGGTTCACCCGTTTTTTCAATCTTCACATAATTTAAGTATAGAGAGTATGGAAAAGATCAGAGTCAGAGTAACAAAAACTGACATCAAGAATGGACTGAGATTTAGAAGTGCTCATTGCCCAATCGCTCTAGCCACGAAGAGAAAATTGAATAACCAGAGTGTGCTAGTTAGTCCTAGTGGCATTCACATTAGGGCCTTTCCCGTGGAAATCAGTAATCTAAAAAAGATTCAAAAATTCGTTAATGACTTTGACAACAGCAGGTATGTCGCGCCATTCTCATTCACTCTCTATCTTTAACCCCTCACGGGGGCTCCATTTTTTTTCAAATCTCACACAATCTGAGTATAGATAGTATGAAGATTTTTATGTGGGGAGAATTAACCCCCAATCGGTGTGAGTATTTATCCGCTTCTGATGATGACACTGCCATTGTCGTTTGCGCAGATAGCGTAGAGTCCGCCAGAGAAATCATCGCAAAGGAATATGGAAAGCATGACCTTTATAAGCGTTTTCTAAATATCGTCAATCAAGAGCCCGAAGTACTTGAACCAAATCAGTTCATTGCCCTTCGCGCGGCGGATTATTAACCCCTCACGGGGGGTGGAGATTTTTTTCAAATCTCACAGATTCGGAGTATAGATAGTATGGACCTCCGAAGTTTAGTACAAGAAGTAACCAAGAAACCAATTGGTCATCATATCGGTCAAGGATTTTATTTCATCACCGAAGGACAAGCAAAACTACTTACTGACAAGTTGCCACGAGTTGGTTATGAAAAAACAATGAAGATGGGAGATAAGTGGGGGAAAGTTGTGCCATCTACCACAGTGGGAGAAACAAGTTATATTGTCAGTCGAACGCCTGATCGTGGTGAATCAGTTTGGTCAATTCGCGCCTATTAACCCTTCACGGGGGGTGGAGATTTTTTTCAAATCTCACAGATTCGGAGTATAGTAAGTATGGACGAACAACTAGAGCTATTAAAAGAATGGGAAGAAAAAGGAAAACCAAGGTTTTTTGTTGTCTTTAATAACTCAGCAAAGAAGGCTGGGTGGATTCCTGATGATGCTAGAGACGACTATGAATTTAGTTGGGGCTATTCAATTTTTGATATGTCCACTAAACTCCCAATTTGGAAGGGAACTGACGTAGCTGAGCCAGAAGACAAAAGTTTTGTGAGAGACTTTGGATGGGTCGTTGACCTACTGAACGAAGTTTGCCCCGTTCCATAACCCCTCAAGGGGTTCCTCAACTTTTTTCAATTCTCACAGAATCCGAGTATAAGAATGTAGCTACTATTGAGAATTATAAGCGGGGTATTCAGCCTCGGTTGGAGAAGATGACTAATTTTCCAGCGAAGCCTAGTCAGTTGACTTGTATTTCTCAATAGTAGAGAGAGACTATACCACTTGGACACCTAGACTTAATCATGGTCCTTGGGATATGGACGCCTAACCCCCTCACGGGGTTCGCCCGTTTTTTCAATCTTCACAAAATCTGAGTATAAGAAGTATGACAGTAAATTTCCCAACCAATGTTCAAGAGCTATTTGATTTAGCAATAAAGAACTCGGTGGCTGTTAATTACGAATTTAAAAGCGGGCGAAAAGAGGGACTTGAACTGTACGCCTGGGCAATAAAATTCGCTGAAAACCACAAACTAAATCCACCTGATATGGAAAAGTGTGGAATCTACTATCCTGTTGAGATTGAAGAGGTTGAAGAACTCAATCTGCCAATGGAACTCTTTATTGAAAACCCGCTTCTAAAAGCCCCGGTTGTAACCCCTGAAGCAATGGACCTGTATAAAGCCCTCAAAGATTCTCTTGAAAATTCAAATCGGAAGAAATGATCACTAACCCTTCACAGGGTTCCCAACTTTTTTCAATTCTCACAAATCTGACGTATAGTAAGTGCGGACAAGGATAAGAGCAATCTTACCTCCACACAACTAGCATAGAAATCTGATAAGCGGCGTCTCATTGTAAGGGACACGTTATTCTAGACTTCAGATGGTGGGCTATGTCCGTTCAGATTAATTCAGATAGGGTATGGTAAAAAATCCCTAGTTTTAGGCCCCGGGGGGGTTGTTTTTTTCAAAGGGAACCCATCTACCCCATCTTTTTTTTCATGCCCACCTCGACCGCTACATATAACATTCAAAATCTAAACATCAACGAAATAAAACAAGACTATTTTCTGCCAAAAAAATGGCCACCGGGCCTTTTTCAGAAAGGTACCTGTTCTTTTGGGTACATGTATATATGAAAGAGAACATAAAGCGCTATAAATATCCACGAACATATCATTTACCCTTTAGCCACCCATCGAGTGACGATAAGGTGATGAAAGATTATTCTTATCTTCAAGGCGAGGATATTATTGTCACTGAGAAATTAGATGGCGAGAACACCACTTTGTATTCAGATTATGCTCATGCTCGCTCTCTTGAGGTTTTAGTTGGAGAAGATAGAAGTTGGGTTAAATCTATACATGCTCAAATCGCCCGTGATATTCCTTCTGGTTGGAGAGTTTGTGGAGAGAATGTTTACGCAAGGCATTCGATTTCATACGATAGTTTAGATTCTTATTTTTATGTATTTTCAATTTGGACAGATAAGAATGAGTGTTTATCTTGGCACGATACTTTAACTTGGTGCGAGTTACTTAATTTAAAATCTGTTCCTGAGCTATATAGGGGCAAATTTGATTTAGTTATCTTACAAAATCTTGCAAAAGAGTTAGATTCAAGTATTTGTGAAGGGTTCGTAGTTCGCCCGTTAAAACAATTTAGTTTTTCAGATTTCAACAAGTTAGTGTGCAAGTGGGTGAGGGAAAATCACGTACAATCAAATAAACATTGGCGTTCACAGCCAATCGCTCCAAATGGTCTAAAAGAGAGGTAATTATGATAACAGCAAATGAAGCAAGTGCTATCGCGAAGATAGTTCAAGATGACATAAATGAGTTTGACGCTTTCCTTAAGAAAAAGGGCAATAAAAAATTATTATTTCATTTAGGTGAAATTATTAGCGAAATGGCTAATAAGGGCTACAATGTCATTTCTATAGGCAAGAAAGAGCTATTTTATCCTAAGGATCACAGTAAACTTTCTAAAAAAGAATTTAAGGATAAAATTCGAAAAGAAAATGCTCAATTAATTTTATATTTAGAAAGTAGGGGATATAAGTGTTCTTGGGATGGTGATTGTCGTTTATTTATAGAG
>JACCDT010181493.1_pt1 | contig 26355 bp, 17 predicted proteins | sample 7446291 | NCBI WGS metagenome assembly JACCDT01 (sample SAMN15323446, study PRJNA562643) | freshwater metagenome | isolation source: river surface water | place: USA:Blue River Watershed | collected 2017-08-17 | reverse complement strand
GGAAGGGATTACCATGTTATCGGATCGAGGGCTCCTCATCTTCCCAGTGCTTGAACCCTTTGGATCTAACTTGGCTCGAAAATTCACTGGGGACGAACGGGTGCTTCGAGAGAAATACGTGTACGATACGCTTTACAGAACCACTCAAGCAGATGCCGAACTCGTCACCCGACTGAATAAATTCTTTATCAAAGGTAGATTGACTGCGGGTTCCGCAAGTGAGATTCAACTTCCTGGCTTAAACATTTCCCCAGGTTCCGTCATTGTTCAAGCGGGAAATATACCACTCACAGAGGGGGTAGATTTTACGATCGACTACAACGTCGGACGACTTGTCATCATCAACGATGCCATCCTTCAATCGGGCAAACAAATCAATGTCAGCTTTGAGAAAGCCGATTTGGTTTCCTTTCAAACCCGAAGTTTGCTTGGTACTCGATTGGATTATGTTGCCAACAAAAAACTGACCTTAGGAGGAACATTTTTATTTCTCAATGAACGACCCAATGTATCCCGCATTGCTACGGGCAACGAGACCCTTCGTAATAGTCTTTGGGGACTAGACCTGAATTACAACAGCGAGTCTCGCTTTTTGACCAAATTAGCCGATGCCCTCCCTTTTACGGATACAAAAGAAAAATCTCTGGTTCAGTTTAACGCGGAATTTGCGCACCTTATTCCAGGAACTTCCAACACCGTCAATGGAGATGCTGCATCCTACATCGATGATTTTGAAGCAGCAGTCACCCCCTTCTACCTCGGTGCACAGGCCAATCAAAATTGGAAACTTGCCTCCACTCCTAAAACTGCAGACAATCGATTTGACTTAAGTAACCAAACCGAGGATAACCTAGGTAATGCCTACCGTAGAGCGCGCTTGGCTTGGTACAACATTGACAATGTATTTTACCGTGAAGGTGGGCCGGGTGTGCCATCAAACATTACCGCCCAAGACCGACGCAATCACTACGTAAGACGGGTAATCCCTCAAGAGATATTTAAAAACCAAGACCGAGAGGTCATTTTGGTTCCTCAGCCCTTATTTGAATTAGCCTATTTTCCGCAGGAACGAGGCATGTATAATTACAACCCGGGACTGACTTCGGAGGGATTGCTACCCAATCCACGGCAAAACTATGGTGGCGTCACTCGAGCAATCACCACCGAGGTGGATTTTGACCGTACCAATATCGAATACATCGAATTTTGGATGATGGATCCCTTCTTACCTGGAGAAAATGGAAAGGTATTGGATGGGATATTCAACCAGAATAATACGACCGGGGGTAAACTCTTTTTGAACCTTGGAGACATTGCTGAAGACGTCATCAAAGATGGAAGCCACGCGTTTGAAAATGGACTTCCTGCAGATGGAGATCCTGCAGAAACTTCAGCCAACGAATGGGGAAGAATTACACGACAGCAATTTTTATTGCCCGCCTTTGACAATTCGGGCAGTGCTCGAGTCAACCAGGATGTGGGATTGGATGGTTTGAAGAATGAGGAGGAAGCTACCTTTTTCAAGGGAAGGTTTGTGGATCGTTTGACCCTATCTCCTGCCGCCAAAAACGCTCTACTTCAAGATGTATCCGCGGATGGATTTCAATATTACTTGGATTCCAAATTTGACCAAGCCAATACCAAGATCCTAGAACGCTACAAGAAGTTCAATGGAATGGAAGGAAATACGCCGGTAACCGCAGACCAAAACCTTCCCTACACCCCATCCGGAACGAATAATCCGGACAATGAGGACTTGAATACGGACAATACGATCAATGAACTTGAAAATTACTACGAGTATGAGATTGACCTACGTCCAGGCCAGCTCAAAGTAGGAAACAACTACATTGTGGATCAGGTGACGCACACCGAAGGAGGAGAGCAGGTCAACTGGTATTTATTCCGTATCCCTGTGCGCCAGCCAGACCGAATCCAAGGGGAAATCTCAGGCTTCAAATCCATTCGTTGGATGCGTACCTACCTTACTGACTTCCAACAGCCAGTAGTGCTTCGTATGGCCGAATTTCGAATGGTTGGAAGCCAGTGGAGAGCTTTCCAGGAATCCTTGTTTGAACGCGGGTTCTTTGAAATGCCTGAGCCAGACAACTCCAATCTTACAGTGGATGTGGTAAATATCGAGCAAAATGCACAGGGAAGTGAAACTTCCAGCCCTTATGTATTGCCTCCAGGTATACAGCGAGATCGAGACAATACCTCCGTCATTGAACGCAGACTCAATGAGCAATCGCTTCGCCTCTGTGTAGAGGATTTGGCACCAAAGGATGCGCGCGCTGTATTCAAAAACATCAACCTAGACCTTGTGCAATACGAACGCATCAAGATGTTTTTCCATGCCAATAGTGAAGACGCGAGGGATGGGGAAGTAACTGCCTTCTTGAGGATGGGTACGGACTATACCGACAACTACTACGAAATTGAAGTTCCCTTAAAAATATCCTCCTTAGGAAGCAATGATCCACGCATCGTTTGGCCAGAAGAAAACGAGCTAGATATTGCCATTCAGGAAATTGTAGCGATTAAAGCAGAACGAGACAATACCCAATCTCCATTGACACTGCCCTTCAGTAAGTCCATCCGCCAATACAAGGTAACCGTGATGGGAAGACCTGAACTAAATCAAGTGCAGGGAATGATGATTGGGGTTCGAAATCCAGGTACCGGGATTGGATCCTCCAAAAGCATTTGTATCTGGGCAAATGAACTTCGAGCCACTGGATTTACCAAAACCAATGGTTGGGCAGCCAATGCCTACCTGAATACCAAAATTGCCGATGTGGCAGTGGTCTCTGCTTCCATTCGCCACAATTCCATTGGCTTTGGTGGCTTGGAAACAAAACTTTCTCAGCGCAGCCGGCAAGCTACAACCCAATACGATATCTCAACCAACGTGGAAGTGGACAAGCTCTTACCAAAAGCGTTAGGGGTCAGCATTCCGCTCTATTTTTCTGTAGAAAACTCCAGTACACGCCCTGAGTACGACCCCTTAAATCCAGATGTACCATTTGAAGTGGCACTGGAAAAGTTTGCTAACTCCGAGGCAAAAGATGCCTACCGCGACATTGCCATGGACCAACTTTCGCGGAAAAATATCAGTTTGAATAATGTTCGTAAACTGAAGAAAAATCAAGAAGCTCCAAGCAGAATTTATGACCTATCCAACCTAGCCTTCTCCTACGCTACCGGTACGGTGACGCAAACCAATGCACAACTTCAAAGCTATGACTTCAAAACCAACAAGGGGAATGTGACCTACAGTTTCCAGCCGAAGGAACTAAAAATCGCTCCATTTGAAAAGTCGGAAGGTATGAAAAGTCCATACCTGAAGTTGATTAAAGACATCAACCTCAACCTATCGCCTACCCTCCTTTTGGCAAGGATGGATGTAGATCGCAGATTTACCCGATCCCAGTACCGCAACGACCAACTGAGCACGGCTGGCGTGGACCCACTTTTTCAGAAGTCATTCTTTATGAATCGATCCTTCAACATCAACTGGGACTTATCCTCAAGCCTTCGTGTAGACCTGGCCGCAAGTGCAGCAGCAGTGATCGATGAGCCAGAAGGTGATTTGGACACCCAAGCGAAAATCGATTCCGTGCGAGCCAACTTCCTTCGCTTTGGACGGACAACGAATTACAACCACTCCGCAACGGTCAATTACACGTTACCTTTTGCCAAACTCCCGCTCACGGATTGGATCCAAACAGACTACAGACACCTTAGTACCTATACCTGGCAAACAGGTGCTATAGGCCAGCGAGATACCTTGGGTAATGTGATTCAGAACACACGAGAACAAACCTTGTCCGGCAAACTGGATTTGATCAAGCTTTATAACAAGAGTAAATCCCTCGCAGCCATCAACGCCCCTAAGCGACCAGGTATTCCAGGCCGACCTAGTCCAAATGCCAGTGACACCATTGGCACTCCTCTGACACGAGGAATCCTTAGAGTAGCCATGCTTCTGAAAGAAGTTACCTTCAACTATGGCGTTATTGAAGGCACATTCCTTCCTGGATACATGCCCAATACCGGGCTACTTGGCATGGATCGGGCCTGGGAAAATCCTGGCTGGGCATTTGTCTTTGGCGCCCAAAATGCCAACTTACGCTACCGACTAGGGCAAAATGGAAACATGGCTCCAAGCCCTGAGTTGACTCAAAACTTCCGTCAAAATAAAGCAATCAACCTTTCTATTAAAGGTTTGGCCGAACCAATACGCGACTTTAGGATTACTTTAGAAGCCAATAAACGAGAGATTGGAGATTACAGTGAGATCTTCAGAAATAGCGTCACTACGCCTGGCTCCTTCGAATCCCTCAGTCCAAGTAGAATGGGCTCCTATAGCATTACTACGGTATTATTGGGAACCACCTTTGCCAAAAACAACCAGGAAAATGAATCTGAACTTTTCACCAACTTTGAAAACTTTAGATCCATCATTAAGCAGCGTCTCGATCAACAAGCCGTCGCTCCTGGTGAGTATCCCATCAATGGGCAAGATGTACTTATTCCAGCCTTTTTGGCGGCCTACCAAGGCAAGGATGCCCGAAGTGCAAATCTAAACCCCTTCCCAAAAACACCACTTCCCAATTGGAGAGTTGATTACCGAGGCTTGTCTCGATTAAAAGGGCTTAGCGACCTATTCAGCAGTATCAACATCACACATGCGTATAGTTCCACTTACGATGTAAGCAACTTTTCTAACTCCTTGCAATACAAGGAAGGATTGGAGCTCTTCAATACTTTGCAGCGAATTCAACGCCCCAACCTTACCAATTTGGAAGGGCAGTTTATACCCATTTACATCCTCAATCAAGTCGTCCTCACCGAACGATTTGCTCCCTTGATTGGCGTGGACATGCTGACCAAGCAGCGGATGAATATTGCGGTAAACTTCAACAGAGAACGGAATTTGGGTATGAATTTTTCTAATTCTCAAATCACCGAACAAACTAGCAGCGATTTCGGATTGACACTTTCTTACACCAAGGCGGGCGTGAAGATTCCTTTCAAAATTGGTGGACAACAAAAGGTACTCAAGAATGACCTGCAAATGCGCTTGGACACGAAGATTGGAAGCACCCAGCAGGTTCAGCGAAAAATTGAGGAGAAAGCAACGGTAACCAACGGAAACTTTAACTTCCAGTTTCGACCTACCCTCAGCTATGTAATCAATCGCAGCTTGAACCTGACCGTTTATTTCGAAAGAACTGTAAATGATCCACGCGTTACCACAGCTTTCCGTCGATCCAATACTGCCTTTGGAGGACAGCTACGATTTAATTTATCGCAATAGATTTCAATCTCTCCCGAATACTTTTAATTTTGGGTGAATTAAAAAAATCATCATGAATTTTCCAGACGAATTAAAGTACACCAAAGACCACGAGTGGGTTAAAATCGAAGGTGATATTGCCACTATTGGCGTGACCGACTTTGCGCAGAAAGAGTTGGGAGACATCGTTTATGTTGAAGTAGAAACCATCGGCGAAACCTTGGAAGCAGGGGAAGTTTTTGGAACTGTGGAAGCAGTTAAAACGGTATCAGACCTTTTCATGCCAGTTACAGGAGAGATTCTCGAATTCAATAGCGAATTGGAATCTTCACCTGAGTTAGTAAATGACGCGCCTTACACCGAAGGATGGATGGTCAAAGTGAAACTTAGCGGAGATCTACCTGCTGATCTTTTAGATGCATCCGCTTACAAAGACCTGATCGGAGAATAAAAAAAGATGCGTCGGAAAGTTTGGACCTTCTTATGGTTGCTAGCATGCAGCATTGCCATGCTCACCCCAGGAAGTGCATTTCCAGATGTATCCGTTTTCAGTTTCCAAGATAAATTCATCCATTTCTTTATTTTCTTTGTTCTTGCTTACCTCGCCGTAGGAATAGGAGTCCAGGAAAAAAAGGAAATCTGGCGATCCAAGCGGCTATGGATAAATTTTATTGGGATTGCATTCTTTCCAAGCATTGGATTTGAAACCGCTCAACAACTAATTCCTAACCGAAGCTTTGATTTAAATGACCTCATTGTCAATGTTTTAGGTATAATTTCAGGATTATTGGGATATTTATTTCGTCCTTCATGCAAATTCATTTTGGATTAATCTCCGATAATTCTTAGACTTGTTATTCAAAATAGAACCGATTAACCTGTATAACCAAATTCACCATGGAAGCAAAAAAGACTCCTAGTGCTGACTTGACCAAGAAGGTAGGTATGTTTACCAACCTTGGTCTTGCCATAGCCGTTGGTCTCACACTTGCTGCCTTCGAATACAAGTCTTACGACGACTCCGCTCTTAAGGATCTAGGTGACGTTTCAGACAGTTTCGATGAGCTAATAGATGTGCCCATCACTCAGCAGCCACCACCACCACCGCCACCACCACCAATGGAGCAGCCAGTGATCCAGGAAATTCCGGATGAGGTGAAAATCGAAGAAAAAATCGATGTAAACTTTGACGTAGACGTTAAAGAAGCAACAGTAGTAAAAGAAGTGGCCATCAAAGAGGTGGTTATCGAAGAAGAGAAAGCTGATGTCATCTTTGACGTGGTAGAAACTCAGCCAAACCCTCCTGGAGGCATGTCAGGCTGGAATAAATACCTTGCAGATAACTTGAAATACCCAACTCAGGCACGAAGAATGGGCGTTGAAGGTACAGTTATCGTAGTATTCGTTATCAACACAGATGGTTCCATTCAAGACGTAGAAGTATTGAGAGGTATCGGAGGAGGTTGCGACGAAGAAGCAGTAAAAATTGTAAAAGCTGCCCCTAAGTGGGAACCAGGTAAACAAAGAGGTAAGGCAGTTCGTACGCGAATGAGATTACCTATCCGATTCAAACTAGGATAATTAGAAAGACCCGATTACTCGGGTCTTTTTTTTTTGCCCAATCAACCAATTGAATTGTCAGACTCTAAGTACTCTTTTAAATAGAAAAAGGCCTGAACTCATTCAGGCCTTTTTTTTATAGTATTCTAGTAGACTCATCAACGGATGAGCAAAGGCTAGCCATTTAAGAAAGTGCACCTTGGACCGTGGACTGTCTGTCCGTTGGCGTTGGCTTATTCTTGTTGACCTTACAGCACATTTAACGATTGTTCCTTGATCTTTTCAAGCTCATCCTTCATTTGGATGACTAGCTTTTGGATCCCCGCATCGTTGGCTTTCGAACCGATGGTATTGATCTCTCTGCCAATCTCCTGGCTTATGAAGCCTAGCTTTTTGCCTTGATTCACTTCTGTCTCCATACACTTCATAAAGTAGTCTAGGTGGGTCTCTAGGCGCACCAGCTCTTCGTTGATGTCTATTTTTTCAAAGTAGTAAATCAGTTCCTGTTCAAATCGATTTGCATCAAAAGCATGTTCATCCATCCACTGCGCGAAATGCCCTCGAATCCTGGATTGAATTTTCTCTTTGCGATTGGGCTCCTCCGCTTTGATTGCAGCCCATCCCTGTCGGATCAAGTCAATATTCTCTTTCAACTTTACATAAAGTGAAGCACCTTCGTCCACGCGAAATGCCTCACAACGAATCAATGCTTCTTCCAAGACATTTTTCACTTGCGTCCAGTCTTCTGAATCCTCTCGATCCGCTGTTGTGTTGACCATGACTTGAGGGGCTTGAAGCGCTAATTTAAATAGGTCTGTGGTCGTCTCTCCTACCGAAGCAGCTAGGCGCTCAAAAGTACTGTAATAGGTCTTAAACAAATCCTCATTCAATTGAACAGGTAGGTCCTGATTTCCTTTTGCTAAAAAATCAATGGAAATACTGACTTTCCCTCGTTCCAAAATCGTTTGGGCTCGATTTCTAATTTCAGCCTCCTTATCAGCAAATTGTCTGGGACTTCGAATAGACAGGTCTAACATCTTTGAGTTGAGCGTACGGACTTCCACTTGGATGACAAGCTGCTCATTCTCAAATCCGGCTACCCCATAGCCAGTCATGGATTTGATCATACAGTATAGGCTTTAGAAATTATACCCCAAAGTAAAGTAAAATTTCAAATCTTCATTTTTATAATTCCGTACCGGACGAGCCGCATCAAATTTGATGTAGTAGTTCATGAGCACCGTTCGAAGTCCAGCTCCATAGCTTTGGAGCCAAGGATTGTTGAAGTTATTCAAGACAATCACAAATGGAGAGCCGGTAGTATTGATTACTTCGGTATTCTGATCATTGACCTTTTCCCAAGGAGCTGCCTCATTCCAGGCAGAACCCACATCATAGAAACCTACCAATTGGAAGTTTTTCACAAAATTGGAGGTGATATTTCCTCGGGTCAAATACGAAAACAAGGGAAGCCTCAATTCGGTAGAAAAGGTCAGTGCATTTCTCCCCCTGATTTCATCGTAATCATAGCCTCGAAGATCTACAAAATCTGCAAACAGGATATTGGAATTTTCTAAGCCTTCCGGATTACGAACAGGAGATGGTTCTGGGCGATTTGCTGGTGGGTTATAAAAATTATTAAATAGCCAGTTATCCATACCTCCAACTAAATAGCTCTGAGGATTCGCCCCCATAAAGGATCCAAAATACAACTTGGAGGCTAGGACGATATTTTTATGGATCTTCTGGTAATTGCGAATATCCACATAAAAATTACTGAATGAACGATTTCCTAAATTCAACCCTTGGTAGTGCTGAAAACCTACCTTGCCTTTGGTTCCTGTAAACGCATACAACCCCATGGGTTCGGTACGGTCGTATACGTATTCTACCTTTCCGCCAGCATAGGATACTTGCAATTGATTTAGGTCCGGGATCTTGCTATACATCAACGAATCCTCATTCAGGTTGAAGTATTGCGTCTTGGCAACAAAGGGCGCAGCGTACACACGAGAATGGATGGAGAGTGGATAAGCGACCCCTGTTTCTAATTTGGTCAAGGTATATTTTTGAAAACTGATATCCCCGTCGGTGACAGTAAGTGTTTTTCGATCGTAACGACCTCTGAAATCCAATCTGGATTTAAGGTATTCGTATTCAAACCAGATATCCCCTCCTGAGTCAAAATCCAAGGAATACATAATTCCTCCCATGAATTGATGGTTGTCCAACACATCGGTCATCTTCCCTTGAAGGTTAATTCCAAATCCTCGTAAAGGATCCACTACAAAACGAGAATTAATGTGGTTGGTGAAAAATTGGGATTCCATGGGTCGGGGACCGGAAATCAACTTTTGTAAATTTTGCTTTCGGAAAGAATCCAGGATACTATTTTTAGTAGTCTCTTGCTTGGTATCCACGGCCGCAGTATTCACGGAGGCTCGTGTAGGAATCGAGTCAAAATTATAGTTCTCCGTATTGACTCCTCTTCTCGATTCAAATCGCAAGCGATCGGTATTCAGTGAAGAGGTTTTTTGAGAGACGGTATCCAATGAAGTCAAAGGCACTACTAGTTCCGGACCGGCTACTTGTTCCTGCTTGGCCCGGGCAGCTTGTTGGGTTTTGGCCTCCAGGATTCTTCGAGCAGCAAGTCGCTCATTCAATTCTTTGACCTGTGCCAATTGAAGTCGGGGGGTACTTGGTGTAAATTGATCTACACCGGTATACGCATCTACAAAAAGTTCGGATTCTTTCCCATTTCGAACCGCATAAGCGACTTTATTCATTCGAGAATTCACGTCAAACACTTCGATGCTCGTGTCAAAGGAAGATATCTGAGTAGAAACCTGATTCCCAATATTGTGCTTCATCAGATTAGAAATTCCACTGAGGTCACTCAAAAACACCAGATTATTGGCATTCAACTTTCTGGGGAAGGTGTTTTTACTATTGGCGTTGGTGAGCTTGGTGTAGACTGTAGTATCCTTCAACACCTGTACTTGATACAAATTGTATTGTTCGGGAAAATTGGTCAATGCCAACCCTTTCTGAACCAATGAGTCTGGAAGTTGCGTATAGTTGCTTGAATAAACAATCGTCGAATCATTCAAAAACACGGGCGTAAGTTCATTAAACGCATCATCGGTCAATCGCTTTCCTTGCCCTCTTAAATTCAGCGTATATAGGTCTGTCTTTCCATTGGAAATCGCAGAAAGGACCATGTTTTTTCCTGACTCATTGAAATCAAAATTCAGGATCTGAGTAATGTTTCGTAAGAACACCTTATCGCGTGCAGAACCATCCAAAGATCGCTGTCGTAGGGTCGTTAAGCCTCGTTTGAAGGTGGCAATCGCTAGCGTAGCTGAATCCCGCCAAGCAATCACAGGTGCATTCAAATTTGGGGGTAATTCTTCGTGCTTAGATCCGGCTTGATAAATCCGCTGCTCCATTCCAGAGGCCAATTCACGTACCCAAACGGTGGCTTTACCGGCATTGTTGAGCACATAGGCCAAATGAAGCCCGTCTGGACTAAATTTTACATCGGTAATCGCACCATCCACACGGGAAGAAGTGGTAGCAATCGCTTTTTTCGAATCAAGCGTCTTAAAATTGCTGTAAACAGGCTCATTGACCTTCAGGTAAAATTGTTGCCAGTCTGCAATAAAAGCCTTGATATTGATTCCAATGGTGTTTGCAATGCTATTCTCCTCATTGCGATTGATTCGGGAAAGGTTGAGGATACTGGAAACATACCTTCTGCCATACTTTTCGGAAATGTAATTCCAAATGGACTGCCCGACGAGGCCAGCCTCTAGATCAGTCAAGGTGTGTAGTTTTGGATTGGGGGTGTTTTTCAAATAGCGACGGATGTAATCATCCATTTCTCGGCTCCAGCCTTTGGCTAAATAAAGCGCAATACCATCCACATACCAATCGGGAAAGTTACTAACCAAATTCGCTTGAAACGCATCCGCTACAGAAGCACCATAAAGCATTTCTCGAACAATGACTTTGGATGTAGCAAAGAGTAAGTCTTCCTTAAATAAATCCATTCGCCCTTTGTAAGCAACCTCTGCCACGAGGCGGGTAAATTTGGTTTGCCCCTCTTCGGTGTAGAGCTGTGCATTGAGATCTAGGTTACTCTGTAACCGCTCTTCGGGCGAATTGTAAATATAAATCCGAGGTTTGGTATAGGCTACATAGCCAATATTTTGCGTCAACTTATTGAACTCGGCCTCCAAAAATTCGATGGCCATTTTCGCATTTACCCCACCCTTGTCGTAGTAATACACTTCAAAATTGGCAGAAGTATACTGATACCAATTGAGCTCCTTATGCTGCACCCGGTTTTTACCAAAGCGCTCCTGGTCAAATTGAGCCCAGGATTCCGTCACGCAGCCAAGCAGAAAAACTAAAAAAAGGTATCGAAATACACGCATTCGCATTTCCAACGATCAAGTTAAGTTTTAAATATAGGCAAAATACCGTGAGATAGATACTTCACTTGCCAAAGGCTTGTCTTCAAGGAGAAAATCTCGCATCTGCGCACTAAAATACGGAACTAGCGAAACTCCCTTCGCTCCAAAACCATTGAAGACATAAACGTGTGAGGCCTCAGGATGTTTACCTAAAAATGGTTTTCTATCCTTAGTGGCTGGACGAATCCCAACTCGGTGCGCAACCACTTCCTTTACAGGCATGCGCACCACCTCGGTTAACTTATCTAAAAGCTCTTTTTGAGCGGTAACCGTAGGTCCTACGGCTAAATCATGCCAGGTATACGTAGAACCTACGCGAAAATTTCCATTGGGTAAAGGGACCCGAAACACTCCACGGTTGACGATAAAGGGAGGATTAAATTCTTGGTCCACTTCCAAAATCTCTCCCTTGACAGGAGCAAAAGGTAGAAATGAAAAAAAGCGGGAATGCATGGCACCTAGTCCATTGCAATAAATCAAGGCTTTTGCTTTCCATTTTCCGTAGTGCCAAGTATCTCCTACTTGCACCAATTCTTCCTCTTTAAATTCTTCTTGAGTCAATCGATCTCCAAAAAAAGACCACATCGCATCCAAAAAAGTAGGGATATCCAGCCACCCCGAATACTGAAGTAGGACACCTCCAAAAGAATCTTTGAGGCGAGCATCCTGGCTTTCTACTTCTATTTTCCTTACAAAAGGCTGAATTTCTGGATCACTCGAATGCCCCATCCATTCATTTTGCTCCTCAATGGATAAAAAAGGACGGTAGATGGGCTGTAGGGTTAGAAATTTTTTCCCCGTCACCTGTTCGATTTCCTGGTAAAACGGGATGATCTCAGGAAACAAAACTTCTCCTTTCCAGGTCTTTACCATTTTCCTACCTGTGACCGGATTGAATAATCCCGCGGCCACACGGCTGCTCTTATTCGATTCAGGCTGGTCAATAAGGGCCACATTTTTTCCCGCTTGAATCAAGCGGTAGCCCAAGGCCGAGCCTGCCAAGCCTTGTCCAATGATTAAAAAATCAATTTCCATGTCCTAAATTAAGGCCATAATTCTTTACTTTGCTTTAATCTCGCTGACTTTTCGCATGCTTCACATCAAGTGCTTCACCTTCAACCCATTTCAAGAGAACAGCTACCTCCTTTACGATGAGGAAGGAACAGCCACACTTATTGATCCAGGATGCTATACGGCCGAAGAAAAAAGAGAATTGGAAGCATTTGTAGTTGATCAAAACTTGCAAGTCACCCAATTACTCAACACCCATTGCCACATTGACCACGTTCTGGGAAATGCTTGGGCTATGGAGCGCTTTCAAGTTTCCCTACAAATTCACGCGTTAGAAGTTCCCGTTCTGAAATCTGTGGAAGTGTATGCACCAAACTATGGATTTCGGGACTATGTCCCTTCCCAAGCCAGTTCCTTTCTAGCGGAAGGTCAGGACATTTTCGTGGGAAAAGAAAAATTGCGCTGTATTTTTGTTCCAGGACATGCCCCAGGGCACTTGGTATTCTACCATGAGGAGAGCAAGCGATGCATAGCAGGCGATGCACTATTTCGAGGAAGCATCGGTCGCACCGACCTACCTGGAGGGAATCATGCCTTGCTCCTTGAAAAGATCAAATCCCAATTGTTTGTCCTTCCAGAAGAAACCCTAGTGTATCCTGGCCATGGCCCAGAAACAAGCATTGGCTATGAGAAAAAACACAACCCATTTGTGGGTTTAAACGCATACTCGTGAATTTAAAAGCCCAATTTCCCAACTTCATCACCCTATTGAATCTCCTTTCTGGAGTCCTAGGAATCCTTTGGGTTCTAGAAGGACAAGTAGTGTATGGAGCCTATTTTGTGGTTCTTTCAGCAGGCTTTGATTTTCTGGATGGGTTTGTTGCAAGGCTTTTGAAGGTTCAGAGCGCTATGGGAAAAGAGCTGGACTCTCTGGCCGATGTGGTATCTTTTGGTGTGTTGCCTGGGATTCTGTTGTATTCCCTGACCAAGGAACAAACCGACTCCCAGTTTCTTCCCTATTTGACTCTGATCGTACCCATGCTGTCCGCCTACAGACTGGCAAAATTCAATTTGGATACCAGACAAAGTGATCGATTCATTGGGCTACCCACACCGGCCAATGCACTTTTGCTCTCCACCCTGCCACACTTGGTGGCTCAATGGCCCGAGTTGGCTCCTTGGATTACAAGCCCCATCGCCCTTGTGGTATTCGCCTGGGCAACAAGTATCCTTTTGATTTCCGAACTTCCACTAATCGCCTTGAAGTTCAAAAACTCAAATTTTGCTGACAATACCTACCGCTACACCTTGCTCTGTTTCGGTGCTTTTTGTTTTGCTTGGTTGCAATTAGCAGGCATTCCCTTGATCATCAGCGCATACCTCTTGCTTTCTGGAATAGAACAAGTGTTACTCAAAAAATGAAGCGGCAATTCTGTGTCCTGTTATTTTTTTTGGGACTGTTTTGCCATACCGCTTTCTCCCAGACTTTTCGGTACACGGCAGGAGTTACTGAAGCTGGGATATACACGCTAAGCGCGGATCAAGCGCGGAAACTCGGTTTTCAACGCTTGGAAGAAGTAGCCGTCTACGGCTATCCAGGAATGCTTCCCCAACGATTGGATTCCGCTCAACTTAGTCCGCAAGAAATTCCCACTTGGCTCCAAGCAGATCAGCTTTATTTTTATTTGGAGGGGCCACACCAAGTCGGTTTTTCCAAGCAAGGGGAACTTAGTTACATACACCACCTTTACACGGATACCCTTCGCTATGTCTTGGCTCAAAAACCCATGCCTAAACGAATTGAATCAAAATCTGGGGATGTGGGCGTCAGCTCCTCAGGAGCGATCTGGTACCAACTCGCTTCACTCAAAGAGGAAAAAATCAACCTCCTCAATTCCGGAAGATCTTGGTATTCTTTACCTACCCGACAAGGACAAAGTTTGGCCATCTCCTTCGGTAAAACAAGTGGTTCCACCGCTCCTTGGCTCCTCCACGCGCGAATGATGAGTCAATCCAGCAGTCCTTCTAGTTTTCGCATTTGGACGGATTCTGAACTCTTGCAAGAGGTGAATTTTTCCCCAATCCCAACAAGTACTTATGGAATCAAAGGATCTGAAACAAGCATCCATATTCCCTTTACTCCAAAAGGAAGTCGATTAGACCAAGTTCGATTTAGTTACCAAGGATCTGGGACTGGGCACCTAGATGTTGCGGTCCTAGGCATTCCATTTGCCAATGCAAACCTAAAGGAAGGCCTTTATTTTGGAAGGGAAGCAAATTCTATTTCCCTAGAAACCGGACTTCAAACCTGGGAGGTAAGTGATTTTTACCAACCCAAATCTTACAACCAGGGAAAGTCTGCCACTGGAAAAAAGTGGATCCTTTTTTCGCCTAAAAACGCAAAAGAACTGCTTGGTTTTAAAACCATTGCTCCAAAAGGAACAGGTCCAGCAAGTCCTGAATTACTGATCATCACTGTACCACAATTCAAAGAAATTGCCCAACAATTTCAAGCCTACAAAACTGACCAGGGAATCCTCACCCAACTTGTGTTTACTTCCGAAATCTACGATTGGCAAGGCTATGGCAATCCAGACATTACTGCCATCAGGAATTTTATTGCACGAGAATACCACCAAGGGAAGAAGTTAAAAAATGTGTTAATCTTGGGAAAAGGCACCTTCGATTACAAGAAAAAACTGGGGGGCCGACCCAATTTGATTCCGATTTACACCAGCAGATCCAGTTTGGATCCCCTGACCACTTATAGTTCGGACGACTACTTCGGAATGCTGGATTGGGGATTGGGTGATTGGGAGGAAAGCAAAACTGGAGATGCACCGATGCAAATTGGGGTGGGCAGAATCCCTGCTATCACCTATACGGAAGCGCAAAATTGGCTAGAGAAAAGCATCGGGTACGAAACCCAGGGTGAGGCATTTCCAAGCAGTACGCTTACCTTTTTAGCAGACGACGGAGACAATGGCGTGCATATCCGTGACTCAGAGACGCATGCTTCCTTTTTGGAGAAAACGCTCCCCTTTTACCGCAGCCAGAAATTGTACTTAGACCGCTTTGAACAAACCAAATCTGGGGGAAGGCAAGAGTCCCCTGCAGCAAAAAAAGCAGTCCTTGAAACACTCAACGCAGGCACTCTCTTCCTTAACTATGTGGGACATGGGAATGAAACCACGCTGACGGCTGAAGAAATTTTTAAGGTTCAGGACTTGGCAAATTGGCCCAATCAGGCGCAGCTACCCCTCTGGTTTACCGCTACCTGCGAGTTTGGCCGACACGACAGCCCGTATATCCGATCCGCTGCCGAAGAATTGCTTTTTGCTCGAAAAAAGGGAGCCATAGGTTTGTTGGCGACGGGAAGACCCGTGTTTAGCTCTGTAAATTTCAGCATCAATCAAGCCTTTACCGAAGCCCTTGCCGCTTCGGGAGAATCAGGTGTGCCTGATCTCGGAACACTTTATCGACATACCAAAAACCAAAGCCTCAACGGGGCATACAATCGAAATTTCTCCTTACTCGGGGATCCTAGCCTTCGCTTGGCGCTTCCAGAAGCTCTAGTGAAACTTGAAAAATTGATTTCTCTCCCCAATCAAACAGCGATTGATACGCTGCAAACCTTGGTGCCCATGCAGCTTTCCGCTGCAATTCAAGACCCGAATACCCTAGCCTTCTTTCCAAACTTCCAAGGAAAGTACCGCTTAGAAATTTGGGATCAACCCAATACCATCCAAACCCTGGGGGATGAAAATGCTCCGATAACTTTTACAGAAGAAAATCAACTGCTTTTCTCCGGGGAAGGAGAGGTTCGCAATGGAAAATTAGTGGCCCAGTTCATCCTTCCGGAACACCTAAAGAGCAAGGTGGAAAAAGTAAGGATCCGCATACAGGCTTGGGATTCAGTAAAAAAAATACAGGCAACAGGAGTTCTCGCCGTATCCTTAGCCAACAAAAAAACGGTAAGTCAGGATCAGACAGGGCCACAGATCACGGCAGAACTTGCTGGAAAACGGGTACAAGAAAGTCCTCCCATTGCAAGTACCCAAGTAGAAGTCGTGTTTAAGTTTCAAGATGCGAGTGGCATCAACAGTTCATCGCTATCTCAAGAAAAAACGATGCACCTGCGCATAAATAAAGGAGCCCCCCAACCAATTAATAAGGAATACCGAGCCTTAGAAGGGAGTTTCGAAAAAGGAACTGCAAAAGTGTTGTTGACTGGCTTGGTTGAAGGAAAAAATGAAATTCAGGTGCTCGCTTGGGATACTTCTGGGAATCAAGGAATCTTAACTTTTACCCTTGAGGTACGAAACAGCACGCGACTTCAGGTACTCAGTCATCAGATCTACCCAAATCCAGCCACTGAAAAGGCATCCATCCGTTGGCTGCACAATCGCCCCCAAGAGAATTTAATCGCAACCTGGACGATTTTTTCACCCAACGGACAAGTACTATTTTCGGAAGAAAAACGTTTTATTCAGGCTGCGGAAAAACTGGAAGATTGGGACTGGATTTTTTTACAGACCAAAACGAAATATCCAGCGAAAGGAACTTATATTTACAAACTAACATTACGATCGGAATCCTCCTTAGAAGTGGATTCAGTAAGTGGAAAACTGGTGATTCAATGAACAAAAAAGCCATATTCGGAAAGGGAACTATTTTTACGCTTGTTTTTGTACTTACAGGACTCACCTCCTTTGCACAAAACAGTGTAATCATATCGGGACAGGATCCAAGCAGAAGAGTCATCACTACTGCTGTTCCTTTTTTAAACTTTGCTCCTGACTCCCGCCATTCCGCTATGGGTGATGTAGGGGTAGCCACTTCTCCAGATGCAAATTCAGCACATTGGAATGCGGGTAAGCTAGCATTTATCAAAGACAGCTACGGATTTTCTCTATCCTATTCTCCTTGGCTTGGAAAATTAGTCAATGACATGTCTTTGAGTTACTTGGCTGGCTACAAAAAAATTGATGAGAATTCAGCCTTTGGCCTGGACCTTCGCTACTTCAATATGGGGAATATTTCCCTTACGGATGGACGCGGCAACCCGATTGGGGAGTTTAACCCAAGAGATATCGCCCTTGGTGGCACCTATTCTAGACGTCTATCTGCCAACCTAGGCCTGGGTATTTCTGCCCGGTTTATTCACTCCAACCTTTCCGGCAATATGTCTTCTTCTGGGGGAGCTGAATCTCGACCAGGCACAAGCGTTGGCGCAGATATTGGCCTGTATCACCAGAAACCAATTTTGGTTGGTGAAAAAGAAGGCGTTTGGTCTTGGGGGCTTACCCTTTCTAACATTGGTCCAAAAATCACCTACAACAGCGCTGAAGATTTGGACTACATCCCAACCACCTTCCGTGCAGGTACCGCCTACAAGATCAATGTAAATCCAACCAGCTCCTTGACTTTTGCTTTGGATGCGAACAAGTTGATGGTACCTACCCCACCTACCTACAAAACAAATACAGACGGAACCTTAGCAACTGATGCAAACGGCAACCTTATTATTGCTGCTGGAAAAGACCCCAACAGACCTTTAATTTCCGGCATGTTTGGTTCATTTAATGATGCACCCAATGGCTTTCAGGAAGAGCTGAGCGAACTTACCCTTTCCTTTGGGGTAGAATACTTGTACGCAGATAAGTTTGCCCTCAGGACAGGTTATTTTTACGAGGATGACACCAAAGGTGGCAGAAGGTATTTCACCATGGGTGGTGGATTTACAATGAAGCGACTTGGCCTAGATTTCTCTTACCTAGTTCCTCAGGTACAAAATCACCCGCTAGCCGAAACACTTCGCTTTTCACTCCGCTACTCCATTGCCAACAATTGATGTCAATAGATCGCTCGAAAGCGCCTCAATTTTCTCTTCCTTCTGAATTCGCCTTACCTGCTCCTCAGCAATTTCAACTGGGTTCTGGAAATACGCTATTTTTCTTTCCAACTCCAGGAATTGAAGCGGTCAAACTAGAGGTAATTGGTGCGAGTTCTAGATCTACACTTCCGAATCTTCATGCATTGATTCCTTCCTTTACCCTGCAAATGCTCCAGGAGGGAACAACCAAAGCAAGTGGACAGGAACTGGCAGAATTTTTTGATTTCCATGGAGCAGAGGTCTATCCTACCCTAAGTTATACCCAGGAAGGCTTGAGTTTGCTGTGCATCAAAAAACACCTGGCCACCCTCCTTCCTACATTCATTTCCCTTTTCTCAGAGGCAACCTTTCCAGAAGAAAACCTTGAAAAAAGAAAATCACAGCGTAAGCTGAGCCTCAAACTAGACCAAGAAAAACCAAGTTCACGGGCGGGACAATTATTCAAAAAAGGGTTATTTGGGCCAGAACATCCATTCGGGCAGGAAATTACAGAAGCACATATTTCAGCAATCACCCCAGAGCTCCTGCAAGCCTACTACCAATCCAATCTCTGGAAGGATTGCACCCTCTTTCTTTCTGGTGACTTCACACCCCAAGAACTTGATTTCTTGATTTCACAACTGGAGCAGTTACCCTTGAAGCAGGGGGCAATTAAGAAGGAATTACCACCCCCTTCTTCTTCTTGGATTTTTCAGGAAGACAAAGAAGGTGCAGTGCAAAGCAGTATCCGATTGGGTGCTTGGGCAATCCCTAAAAAACATCCCGACTATCCTGCCTTGGCGGTATTCAATACACTCCTCGGAGGATACTTTGGATCACGGCTAGTCAAAAACATTCGGGAGGACAAAGGACACACCTACGGCATCCATTCCACTTTAGTGGAATTTGATCAGTATGCTTATTGGATGATTGCTGCCGATGTAAAAAAGGCCAATCAGGAAGAAGTGTTTTCTGAAATCGATAAAGAAATAAATCGACTACGCACTGAACTAGCTAATGCAGAAGAGATTGAGATTTTGAGAAATTACCTGATGGGTCAGCTATTCTCGAAATTCAGTTCTCCATTTGATCTGATCGATCAATTTAAAGGAGTCTACTATGCTGGTCTTGATTTCAGTTTCTATGAAAACCGGTTTAACTACCTTAAAAAATTCACTGCTACTGACCTCCTAAACATTGGGGAACGGTATTTTTCCAGTGCAGATCGAGTGAAAGTTCGAGTAGGTTGAGTTTTGCTTTTTTGGGACCAATTACCCCAAAAGCTCATCTAAAAAACCCTCCGTCTTCAACTTTTGAAAAATCTCCAAACAAGCCCAGGCATCTGTAGCCGCATAGCGAAGCTGCCGCTCGGTCAACTTATCTGCCTCCCAATTGGAAACCTGTTCTGCCTTTGAAATGCGAATTTTCAAGACCATTCCACAAAGATTACGCACACCCACATTGTGAAAACCCACCTTTTTGAGTTCGTCGTTCAAATCAAAAAAGGATTGGGGATAAAAAGAATCCGTTAACTTTTTTAAGGCCTTGAGGTCATCGTGCACGGCTGCCCCTACCTTAAGTACATTTTCTTTTTCCAACAAACTTCTCAATGCAGGAGGAAATCCAATTTTGTTGAGTCGAAAAATAAAAGCTTGATTGGCGGTAGAAAGTTGAAGCAAGGAGACATGATTGAACTCCCCTTTTCGGAAGGAAGGCTTGGTTTCTGTATCAAAACCGATGAGGGGCTGATCCTCTAGAAAATCGACTGCATCCTCCACCTGATCCGGACGATCGATCAAGTAGATAGGACCTTCAAATTGTCCTAGCGGCAACTCCAATAGTTCTTCTTTACTGATACTGTATGGGATCATGCCAACTCTTCTTCCTTTTCGTAATAGGTGATGCCAATATTGAGGTAGCCATACAGAATCGTCATGATTGGGCTAATGATATTGAAAAAGCAATAAGGAGCATAAACAAAGGTGGCAACTCCCAAAACTGAAGCTTGAGTAGCACCGCAGGTATTCCAAGGAACTAGAACTGATGTTACTGTAGCAGAATCTTCTAGGGTACGGGACAAATTTTCCGGCTTTAATCCTCTTTTCTTATATACATCCGCATACATTCTTCCGGGAACCAATATAGCCAGGTACTGATCCGAGGTAGTGATGTTAAAAAACATACAGGTAGCTGCAGTAGAGGCAATTAAGGAACCTACCCGATGCACTTTTCGGATAATCGCCTCCGCCAAAACCCGAAGCATCCCACTTTCCTCCATGATTCCACCAAAGACCATCGCACAGACGATCAGCCATATGGTATTCAACATTCCTGCCATTCCACGTGTTACCAGCAACTCATTCACCAAAGCGTTTTCAGTAACTACACTAATTTCACCAAATAAGGCCATCATCACCCCTTTAAACCCGATGTAGGAGAAAGACCCGCTCTCTCCGACAATGGTGGCGATTATTTCTGGTTGAAAGATCAAGGCAAATACCCCGCCCAATAGGGCTCCCGCCAATAGAGCAGGCAAGGCGGGCACCTTTCTGACAATCATTAGAATCACTAGAAGTGGAACTACAAATAACCAAGGGGTAATGGTAAATGTAGTGGCAATGACCTCAGAAATAATTTGCACATCTCCCACACTACCGGCCGTTTCGTAGTTGAATCCAATCACCAAAAATAAGACCAATGTAATGAACATGGTTGGAATGGTAGTTTTGGCCATGTGGCGAATGTGGGTAAACAAATCCGTTCCCGCCATCGCTGGCGCAAGGTTGGTCGTATCGGATAAGGGAGACATCTTGTCACCAAAATAGGCACCAGAAATAATAGCTCCTGCAATAATCCCTTCTTCAAATCCTAGGGCTTTCCCAATTCCGAGCAAGGCAACACCTACCGTCGCCACTGTAGTCCAGCTACTTCCAGTAGCGGTGGACACAATCCCGCTAATTAAGCAAGCCGCGAACAAGAAAATGGTAGGACTCAAGACCAGCAAACCATAATAGATCATGGCAGGCACAATCCCACTTAAAAGCCAAGTTCCGGCTAAGGCTCCAATCAAAAACAAGATAAGAATGCTGCTCATCGCTGAACTGATACTTTTTACCACCCCTTCCTGTAGGGTTTCCCAAGTAAATCCTAAACGAAATACCGCAATTAGCCCAGCGACAGTAGCTGATAGAATTAATACAATCTGGCTAGACCCTGAAAGTCCATCCGTGCCAAAAACTTGAATGCTGATGATCAGGAGTACAATTAAAAAAAGTAAGGGAATCAGTGCATCCAGCACCTTCGGTACTTTTGGAATTGAAGTCATTCGGTTGAAGTCGAGTGTTTAGAAGCCATGAAACTAAAGAAAAAAAATCAATTACAGGTCTGAAAGTAGTTCGGATAACTCCTTCCCTACCTGCCAGCCGATGGCAACGCCCATTCCTCCCAGGCGAACTGCCACAGCAGTCTTCTTTCCAATCTGCTGGATGATGGGTGATTTTTTGGCTCCAAAAGCCATGATTCCAGTCCATTCCATCTCCCACTCAAGGGGTCTACCTGGGAAAATTACTTCCTGTGCCAGCCGCTCCAAATGTGATTTTATAGCAGGATTAACCTCAAATTCAGTGGTTTTTTCCTTCTCAAAATCTTTATTTCTCGCACCTCCCAAAAGTAGTCGGCCTTCCACCTCCCGAAAATAGACGTATCCCCGATCCATATGAAAAGCACCCTTCCAAGGAATACCCCCAGCGATGGGCTTACTCAATAAAATTAGTCCTCTACCTGGCTCCAAAGGAGAATCAGGCCACAGTTTTTTGGTAAAGGCATTGGTACAAATAGCCACACGATCTCCAACAAATTCAAAAATCTCCTTTCTATCCTTCTTCTCCGCTAAGACCCTGCCTCCATCGTGATCTACCTCTACTACCGACACACCAGAAATAATCCGGACTCCAAGACCTGATGCCTTCTCCCAAAGTGCATTCAGGTAGGCACCAGGATCCAATTCCCCTTCAAAACGGTTTTTCACCACAGCCTTTACCTGATCAGAAAAACCAAATTTGGAAGGATCCTTAACTTGAGAAAAGACCTCCTTCTTGAAAATTTTCTTCAGCAGGTGGTTGATGGATTCAAGTTGCTCCAAGGCCTCCAATTGCTCTTGACCTAGGATTTCGTAGCCATTTCGGTGTTGGTAGCGCAAGGCCTTATCCCCAAATTGCTTCCGAATCTGAGTCAAGCCAGCATACCTTTTTTCCACCAACTGAAGGACTTCCTCCGGAGTCATGCTCCAGAAGTCATCCAAGATTTCCGTCAAACTGCCAAAGCAAGCAAAACCTGCGTTTTTGGTGCTGGCACCTGAAGGAAATACCCCCCGATCGATGACCAATACCCTTGCTTTCTTATGTTGTTTCTTGAAATTTATTGCGGTAGAAAGTCCAGTAAAACCGGCTCCAACCACGATTAAATCGTAGTTCAAAAAATTTTTTTGTTCCCAAAAACTCAACATAGACAAAGTGGATTTACTTTTTAAATTTGGTTAGTTATCTTGTGACACCAAGTACTGCAATTAAACCCAAAATCCCATGAGAAAAATTGATTCCTTACTCGCAGAATACGGAGAAAGCCACCAAAATAAGACCAATAAATTGATTCACTGGTTTTGTGTTCCGGCGATCTTCTTCAGTGTGGTCGGATTGGTATTTAGTATTCCAAGTGGATTTTTAGCGGACCAACTTCCATTTTTGGGTGATTTTGCTAACTGGGCTACGCTTACTCTTTTCGTGGTATTGATTTATTACATCTCGCTTTCTCCTGCACTTACCCTAGGCATGTTGCTTTTTTCTGCCTTCTGCTTGGCTTTGGCCAATTACCTGGCTATTTCGTTCCCTGGCAATCTGGCTTACATCAGTTTGGGTGTCTTTGTGCTTGCCTGGATCGTTCAATTCTACGGACACAAGATCGAAGGCAAGAAGCCTTCTTTTCTAAAGGACGTGCAGTTTTTGATGATCGGACCTGCCTGGTTGATGCACTTCATTTACAAAAAAATCGGGATCGGGTATTAATTCAAAAGTGCTTCAATCCTTTCCCTTCAATTAAGAAATAGTTCTTTTGCCTGAGCCAAGGCAGCTTGATTGGATTGCGTCTGGATATTGGCAAGAATTGATCGCTTTTCCTTTGCGGTCAACCTCCAGTTCAGTGAAGCACGCTGCAAACTTCCACTAGGACCAAATTCTTGAGAAAGAAGCTTTCCTGGCACATACTCGAATTCAATTTTCTCCACACCAAAAGGCATAGACGCTGCCATGTAGTTGAATAGCACCTCGTTGTGGATGGTTTGCATCTTATCCCAGTTGCCATAGATACTTTTCAGGGGAGAACCGATTTTTTCTAGGATTTTGGTAGAAGCTGAACTAGAGATTTCAGGGGATTTTTCTGAATCGCGAATAGTCACGAGCACCACTCCTGAGGTATTCGCTCCGATCCATTCTTGAAAGACATACAGAAATCGTAGCGCATCTTGAATCCCAAAATTATCCGAAAGGCCCGTATCCATGGTTTTCATCACGGGATTGGAGGGAAGTTCTACATTGGGTGTCACAAAAGGGAAAGTGGCACTCATGCGCAAGGCGGTCAAAAATCGAAGGTTACCTGGATCATGAGACGCAAAAAATCGCATGTAATCAATGGATTGTTTGAGCTCTTTGTCCTGTGATCCAGGTAGGCCTGCGCTTCCAAAAAAGGAAAAGGATTGGGGAGAGATGACCAGCTTTCTGCCATCATTAGTAATCAAGGTAGTCAAGGGTAGCAAAGGAATTTGCGCCAACCTTTCCGGTTCTTTGTAGTCTGCAAGGGATTTATCTAGAATACCTTTGGTATTTTTATTGAGTTGTTCCTCAAAAGCAAATCCTCGATCCTTAGCATACACCCGCCCCTTGTATTCCAATTTTTGTGTGGGAAACAAAAGGTCATTGACCAAAAGGCTAAATAGGATGGGATTGAGATTGTCTGCCGCCAATTGCTGCAAATACCTTGGGTCAGCCAAGTCAAGCGATGGGTCACTGAGTGACCGAAGATACAACTCACGGAAGAAAGCCTCCCCCAAAACGCCCCCTGATGCTCCGGTATAGAGAAATGAATGGCGGGTAAGTTCCCCTGAAGTACTCGCATGGAGTTCTTGAAGCACCTTCATGGTCCATAAGGCTGCTCGTTGTCCCCCTCCACTTGCCGCGACGAGCACCAATTTCGGTTTGCTGTCTTCTGGAAACTTGGCTCGCCAACGATCCAAAATCTGAAGCATTTCTTGCTTGTCTTTCTTTAAGGTATCTGGATGCGTCAATTCATCCATTCTTGATAGGTTGTAGGGCGATGGAGATGGGCTGTAATCCATTCCATAGGCTTGATGGGGCTTAGTCAACCAGGGAATCGTAGAAAAGTAATTGGCACCCAAGACCAAAACCAGAACCGTCACAGCAGCCCAGGTCCGCAACCAAAAGGTCAAGGCGCCAACTGCCATGAGCAAAATGGAAAGTAAAAGAAGCGCACTCATGGCAGCAGGGAATTGAAGAATTTCTTGCTCGTTGAATAGGCCGAGGAAAAGAATCAGAGCCACTAAAAAGACTTGAATCAAAAATAGATTCCAGTGATTTTGATGAAATACACGAAGCAATTTTGCTTTTTCGAAGCGGGAAATATCCGGCCGAACTTGCTCCCAACTCAATTTGAGATTTAAGTAAACTTGCACCGTAGGCCCCTCCAAATTAAAGGGATCAGCCTCCCCTTTTTTCAAACGATGACTTCGACTCACCTTTCGCAGGCGCTTGTCGATGGTTTCGGAGAAAAGATTAAAAAAGCCCTTGTTCGTCAAACTCAGGTACCCAAACAGAATCGCATAGGCCAGGATACTCCCCAAGGCAAATCCCAGATACAAGCGAAGTACTTCCCAATTGGAGCCTAGGTCATTGTTTAACTGAAAGGAAACAAATTGGATCGTGTAAAGAAGGTAAAAGAAGAGCGGAACTATGGAGTTATTGAAACAAAAATGAATAAAAGGGCGATGCACCACCGCAAGGAAAGAGAAGCGCCAGCCATCCATGATGTAGGTAGTCATGTGAAAGGCCATAGTAAAAACAGCCAAGCCCAGTCCCATCCAAAAAAAACTAAGCCAGGAAACCTGATGTAGGTATTCGGGATCTAGAAATAAGTAAGGAATGCCGAGCACCACTCCAAATTGCTGCAGAACAAACCCCAACAACACCCCCCAAATCAAAAGCAAAGAAAGGTTCTTCTGCAAGTGAAGGAGGAGAAGTTGAATCGGAAAACTACGAGTGAAGGTTCGCCACATGGAATAATTCGATTTTTTTTAATTGAGGGCCCAGCCTAGCCTTTCCTAAAACTACTAAATCAGCGGCATCGAACAAGTTTTTCCCTCCGGTATCGTTTGGGAAAAACCCTGCCTACTGTCCCATTTTTTGCCAGTAAAAAAATATTTTTTTGAGTTTCGTTAGCGCTTTGAAAGAGATGCGGTAGATTCGAAGCCTTAACTAAGCAGCAAATGAGAATCTGGTTTTTGTGTAAAGTAAAATATGCGAAAGAAACTGAAGAGGGTCTTTTGAAAAGTATTTCGGAACAATATTTAGTGGATGCAGTGTCCTTTACGGAAGCAGAAGCAATCCTCTACGATAAGCTTGGATCTCAAATTCGTGGGGATTTTCAAGTATCTGGAATCAGCAAGAGTAACATTGTGGACGTATTTTTTTACGAGGATGCTGACATTTGGTACAAATGCAAGGTTACCTACTTGATCGCGGATGGGGATAATGGAAAGGAAAAAAAGGTCACCCAGTACATGATTGTGACGGCCGAAGATGTCAAGCAAGCCTACGACCGCATTCAGGAAAGTTTGAATAACATGCTCGTGAGTTTCAGAGTCCCTGACATTACCGAAAGTTCCATTCTGGATGTATTCCCTTTTGAAAAATCAGAGGTAAGCCCAGACCTACCTTCCGGTAACTGGAAGCCAGTAGCTCAAGAACTAGAAGAAGAATAAAAAAGGGCCGCAAATGCGGCCCTTTTTCTCTTTAGTCTAGGTGAGTCGATCCTTGATTGGCTACCACAAAGGCAATCAATTCATC
>JACCDT010243129.1_pt1 | contig 26362 bp, 27 predicted proteins | sample 7446291 | NCBI WGS metagenome assembly JACCDT01 (sample SAMN15323446, study PRJNA562643) | freshwater metagenome | isolation source: river surface water | place: USA:Blue River Watershed | collected 2017-08-17 | reverse complement strand
TCCTTCGATAGGAGGCGTTGCTAAATTTGCTGCGACTTTTGTCATCTTGTCGCTAGCTCCTTCCATAGTAATTAAATCTTTCATTGTAAATTTTAAAAGTATAGATTCTCGGTGAAGAACTATCGTGGCACAACCGAGGGTTATATATACTTTTGGCTAATAAAATACAATAGACAATAGTATACATATTTTTCTATAAAATGGAAGTCCTTTACTAAAATTGACTTACAATCTATAATTCACCTCATGATTATCACTTACCAAGGAGTTGAGGCCATTAAAATTCAGCACGGTGACACAACTGTTGCTTTTAATCCGCCATCAAAGAAGTCAAAATTTAGTGGAACTAGTTTCGGTGCGGATGTCGTATTAATTTCAGTCAATCATCCAGATATGAACGGAGCAGAGGTGGCTTCACGAAATGACAAACAAGCTTTCGCAATTTCTGGACCGGGCGAATATGAATCTGCCGGATTGTTCGTGCGCGGATATGCTTCAAAAACAAAATACGATGGCAAGGATAGAATCAACACAATATATACAGTCACAATCGATGGAATAAATGTCGTCTATTTGGGAGCTCTGGGTGACGCGGAATTAGAGCCAGAAACCAAGGAGGCTCTCGGCGAATGCGATGTCCTATTTGTTCCAATCGGTGGGGACGGGGTGCTCGACGCGTCAGAGGCATACAAATTGGCAGTAAAAAGAGAACCTGCAATCGTCATTCCAATTCACTATGGATCAGTTGGTGACAAAAACGCTTTGAAAGATTTTCTTTCTGAAGCCGGCGCCGAATCTACAAAGCCAGTTGATAAACTCACAATCAAGAAAAAAGATTTGGAAGGAAAAAAAGGAGAAGTCGTGATTCTGTCGTGCTAAAATTTGAATATGTTTTCGAAAACGATTGCAAAGTTGCGCGCAAAATCTGATGATCAAAAGAAAATGATTGCGTTGATTTCGTCTGCAATCATAACCGGTTTAATTTTTGCTGTGTGGCTTTTTTCAGTTGTAGAGGGGGGATATTTGAAGGAAGACCAAACCGCGTCAGTTGAATCGGCAATTTCTCCTTTCGAATCTTCCAAGAAAATTTTGAAGGAAATTTTTCAGGGCAAGACAGAAATTATCGACATAAATTAGCATTGATATTAAAAGTTTTTGTGATAGAATATACAAATTATGGCAGGAAAAAAACCACAGGAAGACAATAATTTGGGTGCAGAAATGCATGACAAATTCGTAAATGCACCGGTCAGCGCCGAGATGAAAAAGGCTTACCTCGACTACTCCATGTCAGTTATTACTGATCGTGCACTCGCTGATGTTCGTGACGGATTAAAACCAGTTCACCGCCGAATTTTGTATTCTATGTTCAAGACTGGTTTGGTTCCTTCTGCTCGATTCAAGAAATCCGCAACAGTGGTTGGAGATGTGCTCGGTAACTATCACCCTCACGGCGACATGTCTGTTTATGATGCTATGGTGAAAATGGCACAACCATTCGTCATGCGATATCCGTTGGTGCTCGGCCAGGGAAACTTTGGATCTGTTGATGGTGACAATGCTGCTGCGTATCGTTATACCGAGGCAAAAATGAGCAAACTTTCTGGTGAATTTATGCTTGATATCGACAAAGAGACTGTCGATTTCAGACCTAACTTCGACGCAACGAAAAAAGAGCCAATCGTTTTGCCTTCAACTGTGCCAAACTTGCTTTTGAATGGAACGCTCGGAATTGCTGTTGGTATGGCTTCAAATATCCCTCCACACAACCTGCGAGAAATTGTTGACGCAACAATTCACCTCGTTGATAATCCCAAGGCTACCGGTAGCGATTTGATGCAATTTGTAAAAGGTCCAGATTTCCCAACTGGCGGAATTATTTTCAATCAAAAGGATATTCAGGAGGCTTGCTCATCTGGTCGTGGTGGTGTCATTTGTCGTGGTGAGGCAGAAATTGTCGAAGAAAAATCCGGCGCTAGCCAAATTGTCATCACATCCATTCCATATCGTGTGAACAAATCAGAATTGCTCGGAAAAATTGCTGAATTGCATCGCGATAAGAAGGTAGAGGGTATCAAGGGTCTTCGTGATGAATCTGCAGATGACATTCGAATCGTGATTGATGTCAAGCCGTCTGCGCAACCACAGGCTTTGTTGAACTTTTTATACAAACACACTCAGCTCGAGGAAACTTTCCACTACAACATGGTCACATTGGTTGACGGAGTTCCGCAAACGCTCTCATTGAAGGGAATTCTCGAAGAATTTTTGAAACATCGTGTCGAGGTTGTCACTCGTCGAGCAAAATTTGAATTGAAAAAGGCCGAAGCCCGCGAGCATATTCTACTTGGTTTGAAAAAGGCGCTTGACCATATCGATGAAATTATTAAATTGATCAAATCTTCAAAGGATACTCCAGAGGCTCACGCAAATTTGATGAAGAAATTCAAATTCAGCGAAATTCAGGCAACCGCAATTTTAGAAATGAAGCTTCAAAAATTGGCTGGTCTCGAGCGCAAGAAAATCGAAGACGAATTGAAGGCTGTTCAGGCTCTCATCGAAGAATTGAAATCATTGCTTGCAAGTCGAACAAAAATCATGAACTTGATCAAATCCGAATTGAAAGCGGCATCCGACAAATATGGCGATGACAGAATCACCAAGGTTGTAAAACACGGTGTGAAAAATATTTCAATGGAGGACTTAATTCCAGATGAAACTAGTGTTTTGGTTTTGACCAAGGGTGGCTACATCAAACGAACAAATCCTGACGAATTCAAACAGCAGCGTAGAGGTGGCGTTGGGGTTATTGATATGGATACCAAAGACGAGGATTTCGTGCAGATTTTCTTGGATGCTTCTACACATAGCGACCTGCTATTCTTCACTGATTGGGGACGAGCATATCAAATGAAAATGTATGAAATTCCAGAGGGTAAAAGATCAACCAAAGGAAAATCTATTATGAATTTCCTATCCCTAGCGCCTGACGAACATGTCACATCTGTTTTGCCAATGACAAAAGAAATCAAAGATTTGGATGTTTCAATTTTGATGATGACCAAAGACGGTGTTGCTAAAAAAGTCGACGCATCGAGCTTTACCGATGTTCGCAAGAGCGGAATTATTGCAATCAAATTACATGACGATGATAAATTGGTTTCTGCTTCGATTGTTGCGCCAAAAGACGAGATTATTGTCGTGACTCAGAACGGCCAATCAATTCGATTCAAGGAGGCAGACATTCGAGAGATGGGACGAAATGCTGCTGGTGTTCGCGGAATGAAATTGGGCAAAGGTGATGTGGTTGTTAGCGCTCTACCTGTTTACAAATCTGAAGCTGATCAGAATCTGCTCGTCTTCTCAGAAAATGGTTACGGAAAACAGACAGAATTGTCCGAATACAAAGTCCAAAATCGTGGGGGTTCCGGAATTAAAACTGCCAAAGTCACTCCAAAAATTGGAAAAATTATGTCAGCTGCTGTTGTAACTTCAGAAATTAGCGAAGTTGTAGCGATGTCACAAAAGGGCCAGGTCATCAGAATAAATGTCGAAGAAATTCCAAAACTTGGACGACAGACTCAGGGCGTGCGCGTCATGAAATTGCGCGACGGCGACAAAATCGCTTCTCTCATTTGTTTATAAGATTTTCCTATATAGCAAATTGTCTAGTATAATGGTGTGAGTATGTTTGCTACACCAGAAAGTATTTTGCAACAATTTCATGTCGACCCCGGCATGTCTGTTGCCGATTTGGGTTCAGGGGCCGGCTATTACAGTATTTTATTAGGTCGCGCGATTGGTCCATCAGGTAAAGTTTACTCTGTGGACGTACAAAAAAATCTGCTTCAAAAAATTCAGGCCGATGCAACTGCGCAGGGTGTTTTTAATATTAAACCAATTTGGGGCGATTTAGACAATGTGAATGGTACAACCTTGCCAGATAATTCTGTTGAGCGCGTCGTAATCGTGAACACTCTGTTTCAAGTTGAAAACAAAGACGGAATGATTCTCGAGGCTTTGCGAATTTTAAAACCGAAAGGCAAGTTACTTTTCATTGATTGGTCAGATTCTTTTGGTGGAATGGGTCCACAACCTGCCGAGGTAATCAAATCAGATGTTGCCAGAACCATGTTCGAATCAGAGGGCTTCGAATTCGATCGTGAAGTAGTCGCGGGAGATCATCATTACGGATTTATCTTTAAAAAACAATGAACGAAAAAAAATCACCATTTCAAATAATTTTGTTTGCAGTGCTAGTTATCGCAATTATTGCAGGTGTACTCGTGTTTTCAATGCAAAGACAAAATCAGGCAAACACCGGTGAACCGGTTACAATTTGGGGAACTATCAATCAAGAGGTTTTCTCTGTATATTTGAATCAGATCAATGAAAATGTTAGAGACTCCATCAAGGCGACATATCGTGAAATTGAAGATGACAAATTCGAAAGTGTTTTAGTGGAGGCGCTCGCATCTGGTACTGGTCCAGACATGGTTATAATGAAGGACGAATGGTTGGCAAAACATGAAAACAAATTGTACACAATCGGATACGATTATTTGCCACAAAAAACTTTCAAAGACACATTTATCGACGCAGGAAATATTTTGTTGAAGCAAAACGGTATTTCAGGTTTTCCTTTCATTATCGATCCGCTAGTTATGTATTACAACAAGGCGACTCTTAATTCTGCGGGCTTGGCATTTGCTCCAAAATATTGGGACGAGTTCTTGAAAAATGTTCCTGGCCTCGTTCGCAAGGATACTTCATTCAACATCAGTAAATCTGCTGTTGCGCTCGGTGAATATAGAAATATAAAAAATGCAAAAGAAATTTTAGTGACAATGATAATGCAAGCAGGAAATCCAATTGTATCGAGAAATGTGGCAGGTCAGGGAGCCGGCGCATTCGCGATTAATTTAGAAGGAAGAAATGGATTTGCTGTTGCTCCTGCTGACGCCGCACTAAATTATTACACTCAATTTTCTAATCCATCGAAAACACTTTATTCATGGAACAGGGCACTACCAAATTCTGACGAAATGTTTTTGTCTGGTAATCTGGCATTTTATTTCGGACTCGCGAGCGAATATTTCACTATTCAGAGAAAGAATCCGAACCTCAATTACGACGTCGCTGTTATACCTCAGTCTAGAAGTAGCGACAACAAATTAACTTACGGAGATTTATATTTTCTAGCGATTTTGAATAATTCAAAAAATATTGGAGGTGCATTCACTGCTGCAAACACTTTGACAAGTAATGTGAATTTGAAATTGCTTGCAAATATTTTAAGTCTGCCTGCTGTGCGGAGAGATCTGTTAGTTGAAGTTAATAGCAATTCAGTTTTGCAAAATTTCAATTTGTCTGCGTTAATCGCCGTGCCGTTTATCGACCCAGATGCAAATAAAACATCCAAGATTTTTTCTGATATGGTAGAATCATATACATCGGGACGTTCACTCATTTCTGAAGCAATAGAGAGGGCGCAGAATGAATTGAATCAAATTAATTATTAAATCAATGAACAATATTTTTACAAAGTTTCTCGTGGTGTTTGTGATGGCGATGACACTGTTGTTGTCTGTATCGGTGGTTAATGCTGGTGGAACTGCAAGCGAGACAAGTTTTTCTAGTGCCAGAATTAATGGTGCAAATTGTTCAGGGCTCATCTGTTGTGCTAATCCGCCAGATTGTAATTTTCAGGATTTTTTGAATACCGCTAGAAATATTGTGGTAAAATTGTTGCAACTATGTTTGGCTGCGGTATCAATTCTATTTGCGTATGTTGGTTATGAATATATGATGTCTGGAGACGATTCTGGTCGTCGAAAAAAAGCTCACGACATGTTAACCAAGGCGGGTATTGGTTTAATAATTACCTTAACAGCTTTTTTGATTGTGGAATTAATTACCAAGACGCTTGGACTTGATGGTTCAATAATTCAATTAATAAAATGAAAAATAAATTAAATAATATTTACTCAGGAATTGTTGTGTTTGTATCGATATTTCACGCTAACAGCGTCTTTGCCGGAGGAGAAACAACAGGATCGTCTGATCCAGTATTGTTCAGTAATCCAATATCAGGCATTGATAATATTTATAAATTGATTTACGCAATTCTCGATTTTGTCGCCAAGGCGGGATCGATAGTCGTTATATTCATGTTAATTTATTCAGGTTTTCTTTTTGTCAAAGCACAGGGTAATGAGAGTGAGATTAGTAAAGCAAAGTCGACATTCTTTTGGTCGGTCATTGGCGCCATAATTCTGCTCGGTGCCAAAGCTCTTGCATTGGTCGTATGTAACACCGCGAATGGATTAGGTGCGGGTGTGAGTTGTACTTTCTAATATAATAAAATGTTTGAAATTAATTCTAATTGGGGGAGCGATACAATAGGCGGAGGGATGAGAACAATTGTCGAACCGCAAGACGTTAATTATATTTCAAACGTTGTTGGATCTGTTCGAGATTTCTTTAGCTACCCGGGCCAGGTTAGCGGATTGAATGGAATAATGTTTACTTTCATCTGGCTAATTCAGAAGGCAACTTATGTGATTATCGCGCTCGCCGTGATGTATTTCTTGTGGGGTTTGGTAAAATATGTCAGGACCGCCGCAGGTGAGGAATTTGAAGAAGCAAAAGGCATGATTATAAACGGAATTATAATCATATTTGTCATGGTATCGATATGGGGTCTCGTCCGTGTGTTTGCCAACACAGTCCAGGTCAATGTTGATACAAGAGGAACTTTACCAGTTAAAACAATAACAATACCGAGATAATATGAGAAATTTTAGTGATTTAATTTATATATTAGTTGGACTATCGAGAACTGTCGTTTATTTATTAATGGCTTTGGCTGTAATGTATTTCTTGTGGGGATTAGTTGGCTACATAAAAAGTTCAGGTGATGTTTCAGCTCGTGAAGAAAGTAGAAAATATATGATCTACGGAATACTCGGTCTATTTGTTATGGTTGGAATGTGGGGCTTAGTTGAAATTCTGACAAATACTTTCGGCTTTAGTGGTATCGGAATTCCTCAAATACGAATCTAGCTCAACTGTTCATTTCTTTTGTTTTGTGAAAGTTTTGTTGTTATAATTATAGGGTATTAATTTATTAGTTTATTTTAATTAAAATGAAAAGTATTTCAAAAATTAGTTATTTATTGGCGGGTGTAGCGTCAGTTGTTCCTTCATTTGCATTTGCTGCAGGTCAGGGACTCGATGGTATCATCACTTTGGTTGGTAATATCATTGGAAAAATTATTCCAATCATTATCGCTATTGCAGTCGTGATGTTTTTGTGGGGTGTACTAAAGTATGTTACAGCCAAGGACGAAGATGGACACAAGGAGGCAATCAACGTTATGATTTCTGGAATTGTCGTCTTGTTCGTGATGGTTTCAATTTGGGGATTGGTAAATATTTTGTCTGAGACACTAGGATTGAGTACAACAGCTGTTCCAAATCCACCAGGAATTCCAGGATACGGCACACGATAATCAAATTTCATGCCATTTAATGCATTCCTGACAAAATTAGTGGACACTATTGTTAATCCTTTAATTGTCCTAATGTTTGCTGCTGCGGTTGTATATTTCCTCTGGGGAGTATTCAACTATGTGAAGGGAGCAGGTAGCGACTCTGATCGCGAGACTGGAGGCAGACACATTTTGTGGGGAGTTATAGGAATGTTCATTATGGTCTCTGTTTATGGAATTATTAAAGTAGCATTGAATACTTTCGGTTTAAATTCTTCATTAATAAACTAAATATATTACATTGAAGTATTAAAAAAGGCCGGTTGTCGCGTGTGCGATAACCGGCCTTTGCCGTTTGGCTTAGTCTGTATACCAAACGGCAATCTTCACAGGGAGCGTGAGCATTAACCCGTCTCTTTTGGGGAGAAAGAATTTAATTGCTCTCACATCATTGGGAATAGTTATGTTATTCCCTGGTTGGTCAATGTCCCAACCACCAATCAGGCCTGATGGGCTCATCCACACCCCTTTGCGGTTTTGAATCTGAACGAGCCACTTCCCGCCAGATCCGTCCCATTTGAACGGCCTGCCGTTCGTTTGGATGGTGACCGTCGGTCCTCCAGGCTGGAGTGTGAACTCGTGCATGTCGGGTGTGAAGACGGATGGTTCTTCATGTTCGACTAGATGCTTTGCTGTCGGTGTGTGGTAGGTACCTGCAAATGCAGATTTAATCTGCGGGAAATAGTAGATACCAGCAACCAGCAAAATTACGAATACTATCCAGCGTAATGCCCGGAATATTTTTTGTTCGAGATTCATGTGAGTACTCCTGTTTGTGTGAAAAAGAACTTTTCTATATTATATCATATCTATTAGAAAAAGCAATAGGATGCGGTAATGTGTACACACATATGGCGGATTTAGTAAAATCGCAAAATAACTGTAAAAATAAAAAAAGCCAACCGAAGTTGGCTTGGAGAACAAGTAAATGTGCTCAGACGGGTCCTCCTCCGTCCGAACTACCGACCCCAATAATTTTCTTGCTTGCTGCCAGGAGGGCTGCCTTGCCCGCCTCCGGCTCTCCATTCATCACAAGGGCGGTACCAACGATCATCTCATCTGGACATCCCGCCATACTTTTCCTGAGTTGCTCGAGTGTCTTTTCATATTTGGCGGTCTTCTGATCTACCTGATTGAGTTCATCGAGCGCAACAGGGAGGTCGATGTTCCCGATTTCCACACCGACAATACGAACGCCGAGTTCGTCATCAAGTTTTTCGGTGCTGGCGAATATCTTTGTGATATTGTTGGCGATGAAATTCTTCTTTTGACCAACTACCTCTGTTGCACTCTTATCAATGAGGCTCTCCGCCAAAATTTCGAACACCTTATCTTTCAGGCGACCAGCCGTTGAACTTTTACGCTCTTTGTCGTCTTTTCCGCTCGCGACATGAGCGTCAAGTGAAGAGTCGGATTCCGCATTAACTGCATAAGACAGTTTTGCGGAGACCAACCTGATCTCACCCTGACGGGTCATGATGTTGCCGGAAAAATCAACAGGGGGCGCATTTTCAACGTTGAGAATTTCAGCGTCGAGTTTGTGCCAAAACCAAATGAAGTTCCAGCCGCTTCTCAGCCAGCAGTATTTCGACTGCCCGCTCGAATTTTTCGGTTTGAAGACGTGGTCGTAGGATCTACGGATATTGTTTCCGTTGACCGGTACGTATCCTTTGGCAAGCAATTTCGCCAAAATCTTCATGGTCAAAACAAAACCAATGAAGAAGCAGATGCCTGGGTGCATTTTCTCACCAATAACCCGCATTGACGCAAACTGCACGAATGCAGCCACGAACAGTGGGAGTGTTGAAAAATACACCAGCATAGTCATCAGAAGTCTGAATACATTCATGTGCGTTTCCTTGTTTGTGAATTGTACTACCTGTTAATAATTATATCACAACAGTACATTTTGTCAAACTTTGCAAACTTCAAAAAAGTAAAGAAAAAGCCCCTAAAGTAAGGGCAATTTGTGCGCAAGAGAGGACTTGAACCTCCACGAGTTTCCTCACTAGTTCCTAAGACTAGCGCGTATACCATTCCGCCACTTGCGCGTATGCTACATTGTCGCTTAAATTAGCAAAATTTGCAATCTAAACTTGTCCGCCCAGTAGGATTCGAACCTACGACCTTTCGCTTAAGAGGCGATTGCTCTACCAACTGAGCTATGGGCGGAATAGATAAAAGCGTAACAAAAAAACTGGGATTAAACAAGGTATCTCCAATGCCATGGTTCATAAATCACCCCGAGCTTATTTTTCTTTGGGAAGCTTTCGGTGAATCCAAATTTGCGCGCATTTCTTTGAAGCCACTTGTATTGTGCAGTCTTTGCAAAAGTTTGTGTTGTGGCAAGTGAAATTTTCGTGCCCGAGCAAATGAAATCTATGCCGGTATTTTTTGCATCGTTGTGTTCGCTATATCCAGGGAGAGCAACTCGGGCAATTGTTTTTTCAAGATTATATTTCTGCGCTCGCAAATTCCAAATGAAGACAACTAGCTGATATGCTGGCGATCGGTATCCTGACAAAATTTCTAATTTTGTGCCAATTTCATTCTGCATGGCCGAGTTCATTTTTTTAAAAGCTTTGAAAACGGGGCGGGGGAGAAATTGCTTTTCGATTCGTTGGTTTAGTATTGAAACGAGATTCCTGGGTGCTGATTTTATTTCAATTTTTTTTCCTTTAAATCCGAATTTTCGAGGATTAATTTTTAGAATTTTCTCGGCGAATTTTTTCTCTTCTGCGTTTATAATTTTCCAAAGAAACGGAAATGAAAAAGTTCTGACTTCGACGCCAGACTTTTTTGCAGTGTTAACTTTCTCTAAAATAGTGAAAATCAGTTTCTTTTCTTCTGCCGAAAGATTTTTCATGTGGTGCCCGAGATGGGACTCGAACCCATATCCGCAATGCAGACAACATTTTAAGTGTTGCGCGTATACCATTCCGCCACTCGGGCATTATTGCTATTTCTAGCTGAGGCGCGGGTGGGGATCGAACCCACGTATGGCAGTTTTGCAAACTGCAGCGTTACCACTTCGCCACCGCGCCCTAGATTGCTTCGTCTATCTTCTGTCGCATTTTTTCTCCCAAATCAATCGCGAAATCAAACATTGGAATTTTGCCGATTTTTGTGTGCGACATGACGAATTCTTTAAATTCACGTTTCTGTCTCTGGAGAAAATCGATCACAGCATCTTGCTTGTGATCTGGGAAAACTGTAACAAAAATTATAGTCTTTTGGAAGTCTTTACTAACAGCCACATCTGTTACGGTAATTAGCGACTGATGATTTGATTCAGTTTGAATAAACTGTGAAGCTGCTCGCATAATTACTTCTTTGAATTTGTCAGATTTGTGGTCCATGTTATTTTTCAACTACTTCAAACGCCTCAATTTCGTCACCAACCGCAATTTCCATTTTAGCTTCTACTGATGAACCGAATTCAGAACCCTCGCTCACCTCGTTTGCGGTAGTTTTTTGCTGTTGAAGGCCCTTAACAACTCCGCGACAAATTTCTTCACCGCGACGCAAAACTTTGATTTGATTACCGACCGTAATGACACCCTCTGTGACACGTCCACCGAAAACTTGTGCACTCTTAACTTTGTTAAAGATTCGCAAGACTTTTACTAACCCACGCTTCTCCTCCATTTTTACTCGTGGACGCATATTCTCTGCAGTAGTTTTAATCCAGTCCACCAATTCGTAAATGATTTTGAAAGTTTTCACATTCAATCCTGCTCGTTCACGAATTATTTCTGCTTGTGTATCTACATCCACGCCAAAACCAACAATCAATGTGTTTGAATTTGTGCTTGCAATTTTCGCATCCTTTTCGGAAATGTTTCCGGTTCCAGAAATGACTACTTTCAATTCGGCATGCAACATCTGAATTTTAGAAAGTTCATATTCGATGGCCTCGATTGAACCCTGGGTGTCGGCCTTGATGATTACAGGAATTACGAAATTGTCACCAGTGTTTTTGATTTTTGGATCGATTTTCTTTTCAGAAAAGTTTCTTTTCCAATCGTCACAATATTTTTCTGCTTCTTTTTTCGAGTACACAGTTTCAAAGCGCGCGCCAACGTTCGGCAATTTGTTCCAACCACTAACATGAACAGGTGTTGAAAATTTCGCTGTCTTAATTTTAACTGTGTTCTGATCTTCCATAATTCGAATCGGAGAGAAAGCGTCTTCGCACACAACGAAATCGCCCTGATTTATTGTTCCGTCTTTGATTACAAGAGTTGCGGAAATTCCTTTTAGTTTATCTTTGTTTACTTCAACAACATATCCTGAAGCCCCGGCGTTAACGTCTCCAACCAGATTCTCAACCTCGGCAGAAAGCAAAATCAGGTCGAGCAAGTCGCCAATATTTTGTCCGGTCTTTGCAGATATTTCGACAACAGGAATGTTGCCACCGAAACCTTCAACATAAATTTCATTTTCAATTAAGCTATTTTTTGTTCTGACCACGTCGGCTCGAGGTGCATCAATTTTGTTGATTGCGACAATGACTTGCATCTCATCATTTTTAATACATTTGTATGCCTCCATGGTTTGTGGCATAACGCCATCCTCGGCAGAAACAATTAGAATTGCAATATCTGCAACCTCGGCACCGCGACTTCGCACGCCTTTGAAGGCCTCATGACCAGGAGTGTCGAGAAATGTAATTCGTTTTTTCTTTCCGGCAGAGTCAGTATGTTCAATTTCGTAAGCGCCGAGATGCTGAGTGATACGGCCAGCCTCGTGTTCTACAACGTTACTTTTACGAATATAATCGAGTAGGGTAGATTTGCCGTGATCGATGTGACCCATGATAACAACAACAGGCGGTCTTTCTATCAGATTCTTTTGTTCGGTTTTTGTGGCCATTCGGGTTCATGACTAATTAATATCTACATATTGCAGGAATTTTTGGCTTTTGTCAAAGCTTCCAATTCCTCGGTCGACAATTCAATCTGAGATTTGTATCCAACAATTTTCTTAGCAAACAGGCTTATTCTCTCTCGAGCGTGCAATGTAGAAATGATTACGCCGTCACCGCGTTCGTTTAATAGAGCAATCGCAAAACTTTTGCCACCTGATTCTGCACCCGCAAATGCATTATAATTAATTGTTTCGAATCCACGAATACTATGTGAAAGTTTTGTGTCGACATTCTTCAAATATCTCTCCAGTTCTGTCCTAAAAGAATTCAAATTAACTATGTCTTGGCGCATCAATAAAAATGAGTCTTCAAGTGATTTTGCATTTTTCCCATGCATCAAATTGCGAATTCTTTTTTCTAATCTAATGTTCCAAATTAAAACAACAACGAATAAAATTGTAAGAGCGATTAAAATATAAAGTATAATTTGACTTGTTAGTAATTCCATAATGTGTAACATTATAAACTATGAAACTGTTTAATAAAAGGATCTTCTTAGATTATGCCGCTACGACACCCGTAGATCGCCGGGTATTTTCTGCTATGAAAAAATATTTCCGAAGGGAATTCGCCAACCCTCTCTCATTTTATAAAGAGGGAATTACTGCCAATATCGCGATAGAAAATGCTCGTCGCACTGTTGCAAAAATAGCTGGTGTAAGAGAAAACGAAGTTATCTTTACATCTTCGGGTACTGAGAGCGACAATCTCGCCATATCTGGGGTGTTGGCAGGAATTAGAAAAGATAGTTCGAATCTTTTTTCAAGCTTTAAACAAATTGTGCCTGAAGTTGTGACGACCGTTATCGAACATCCCGCAATATTGGAGACATGTCGAGAAATACAAAATCAGGGTGTCGCTGCGGTGACCTTCATCCCAGTTTTGGAAAATGGTTTGATTGACACTTCTAAAATTCAAAATGTTCTAAATGAAAAAACCGTTGTCGTTTCTGTCATCATGGTTAATAACGAAATCGGTACAATTCAATCGTTGCGTGACGTTAGTAGGGAGATAAAAAAATTCAAAAACAAAATTGGTCGTCGACATGATGAAGCACCATTTTTGCACACCGATGCTAGTCAGGCACCGTGCTTCCTCGATATCAATTTGGATCGCCTAGGTGTGGATATGATGACGCTCGATGCTTCAAAAATTTATGGACCAAAGGGAATTGGTTGTTTAATTAAAAAAAGCTATGTGCCGATGTCATCAATTCAATTCGGTGGTAATCAAGAATTTGGAATCAGACCAGCCACACACAACGTTCCTTCTATCGTTGGGTTGGCGAAAGCTTTGGAAATCGCCAGTGATAATAAAGACAAAAACTTTATCAATGTTCAAAATATTCAAAAATATTTTATTGAAAAAATTGAAAAAGAAATTCCGCAAGCAAAAATAAATGGAAGTATAAAAAACAGAATTCCAAACAACATAAATATTTGCATCGAGGGTTTGAATTCAGAATTTGCAGTAATTCAATTGGATGAAATGGGTGTGTCGTGTTCTGCAATGACTTCATGCAAAAGTACATCTGAAAATGCCAAATCATATGTAGTTGAAGCGTTGGGGCATGGTTGCGGAGCTTCGTCACTGAGATTTACATTGGGATTGTGCACCAAAAAACGCGAAATAAAAAAAGTCATATTAAAAATCAAGAAAGTGATTGAATTGCAGAAAGTTGGAAAATAGTTTGAATTTTTGATACTATATAATTAATTATGGACAATTTAAATGCACAGCAAATTGTGTTGTTAACATTATTAGTTAGCTTTGTTACCTCTATTGCGACCGGAATTACAACGGTTGCTCTTTTGGAACAGACACCAGAACCAGTGACTCAGACAATTAACAGAATTGTTGAGAAAACTGTTGAGAGAGTTGTGTCAGAACCTGCGCCTAATAATGACAAACCAGCAGAAAAAGAAATTGTAACAGTCGTCGTCAAAGAAGAAGATTTGACAATCGATGCCGTCGATAAAAATTCGAAGAGCATGATGCGAATTTATGAAAAGGCTGGTGATTTGAAAAGTTTTGTGGCACTCGGCGTAATTGTTTCTGTAAATGGTGAAGTAATCACAGATACAAATAAAATTTCAAAGAGCTCTGATTACATCGGTGTATATGCGGGAGGTGAATATCCATTAAAAGTCACAATGAAGGAGACTGACAAAATATTCGCCGTGCTCTCTCCAGAACAAAAGGATCTCAAAGATTTCGCAGTAGTAAACTTTGCTGATTCAAATAATTTAAAATTGGGACAATCGGTCATTTCTCTATCTGGTGCAAATGAGAACACTGTTTCTACAGGAATAGTTACTAATTTAGCCAAAGAAGGAGAGGTATTGAAAAAGATTATAACTTCTGTAAACTCTAATAATGTATTGGCAGGAAGTATTGTTTTGAATCTCAAAGGCGAGGTTGTCGGTTTGAAAGTTTCAAACATCGCCGATGAATTGGATTCATTTACTCCCGCAAATGTTGTAAAAGATTTTTTAGCAAGTAGAGTAACTAATTAAAAAATATGGTGCCACCATTCAAAAACTTTACATCGAAAGCCAGAGAAGCCATTCGAAGAGCTCATGAGCTTGCGCTAGAAAGAGGACAAAATCATGTTAATCCTCTGCATCTTTTGACTGCGCTCCTAGTTCAGGACGAGAGTCTTGTAATTTCAATTCTAGACAAAATGGGGGTTGATACTGTTCTGGTGTCTGAATATCTTTTTGACATGATCGAAACTTCTGAAATGGCACACAATGTGTCTCCATCATTCCAGATGTATTTATCGCCCGATCTAGCACAAATAATTGAACAATCGGGACGTATTGCAACTGTCTTGAAAGACGAATTTGTATCTGTAGAGCATTTGTTGCTGGCGATGTTTGATGTTGCGACTGACGCAGGAAATGTTTTGTTGAAGTTTAAAATTTCAAAAGACGAAGTCGTGAGAATCATGACCGAGTTGAAAATGGCCCCAACATCTGAGAAGGAAGAGGTAAAAACTTTCAAAGCTTTACAGAAATATACACAGAGCCTAACTAAAAAAGCACAAGAGAAGAAAATCGATCCTGTCATAGGTCGTGACGCAGAAACTAGCAGATTGATTCAAATTTTGTCACGCCGAACGAAAAATAATCCAATTTTGATTGGTGAAGCCGGAGTCGGAAAGACAGCAATTGTAGAGGGGCTCGCAAACAGAATTGTTGCAGGAGATGTTCCGGAATCTTTGAAAGACAAAGACGTTGTTTCTCTAGATTTGGGATCATTGGTTGCTGGTACAAAATATCGTGGAGAATTTGAAGACCGTTTGAAAAAAATTGTTAAAGAAGTAAAACAATCTGATGGCAAAATTATTTTGTTCATCGACGAAATTCACATGTTGGCAGGTGCAGGTGCTGCTGAGGGGTCACTGGATGCTTCAAACCTATTGAAGCCAGCATTGGCTCGTGGCGAATTGAAAGCCATTGGTGCAACAACATTGAAAGAGTATCAAAAACACATTGAAAAAGATGCGGCGCTGACTCGTCGTTTCCAACCAATTTTAGTTAATGAGCCGTCGATCGAGGATGCGACAGCAATTTTACGTGGCTTGAAAGAAAAATACGAGCTATATCACGGCGTGCGAATCACCGATGACGCTATTGTTGCCGCTGTCGAATTGTCTAGCAGATATATCACAGATAGATTTTTGCCAGACAAGGCAGTTGATTTGATTGATGAAGCTGCTTCGTCTTTGAAAATTTCACTTGATAACAAGCCTCCACAACTAGAAGACGCACATCGAAAAATCTTGAGACTAGAAATTGAACATGAGGCATTAAAAAATGAAGAAGAAAAATCTCCAAAAGCCACCGCTCGTTTCAAACAAGTTAAAAAAGAGATTGCCGATTTGAAGGAGAGTGTCAGCGAGCTGGAATTGAAATGGAAGAATGAAAAAGAAACCATTTCTGAAATCAAAGAGATAAAGAAAAAGCTCGAGACGTTGCGCGTCGAGGCAGATTCTGCTGTAGCGCTCGGAGATTTGACCAAGGCGGCCGAAATTAAATATGGAAAAATTCCTAATCTCGAAAAAGATCTAGAGACCAAAGACAAGCGATTGAAAAAATTGCAGAGCTCTCGCCGAATTTTGAAAGAAGAAATTCTAGAATCTGACATTGCCGAGGTTGTTGAGAGATGGACTGGAATTCCTACCTCACGAATGTTGGAGGGTGAGATTGAAAAACTTTCTCGAATTGAGAGCGAGTTGAAGAAAAAAATAATTGGTCAGAATAACGCGGTTAAAAAGATTGCCGACACTATTCGACGATCGCGCGCAGGAATCTCTGATCCGAATCGTCCGATCGGTTCATTCATTTTCCTAGGACCAACTGGAGTTGGAAAAACTGAATTAACGAAAACACTGGCGGAATTTTTGTTCAACGACAGCAAGGCTTTGATTCGAGTCGATATGTCTGAGTTCATGGAGAAACACTCTGTGGCTAAATTGATTGGTGCGCCTCCAGGATATGTTGGACACGAGGAATCCGGCAGTTTGACTGAAACTGTTCGTCATCGACCATATTCTGTAATTTTGTTTGATGAAATTGAGAAAGCTCATCCTGAAGTCTTCAATATTTTGTTGCAAGTTTTGGACAATGGACGTTTGACTGATGGTAAGGGCCGAACTGTGAACTTCAAAAATACTGTGATTATTTTGACGTCGAACATTGGTGCCGAGCATATTGATCGCATGGAAAAAATTGGCTTCATCGACAACAAGAGCGAGGAGCGACAATATGAGGAGGCAAAGAAAAACATCGAGAAGAGTTTGAAAGATCATTTTCGACCAGAATTTTTGAATCGACTCGACGACATTGTGATTTTCGATATTTTGAATCAGCAAACTATTAAACAAATTGTTGATATTCAAATGGGTGAAGTTTCGAAGCGACTCGCCGAGAAAAATATTTCACTGAAATACAATTCGGCTGTTGTGGAATATTTGTCGAAGAATGGATACGATTCACATTATGGTGCGCGTCCTATCAAACGAATTATTCAAAACAAGATACTTAATCAAATTGCTCAGTTGATGGTTAATCGAAGTGTAACTAACGGTGATACTATAACTGTAAATGTGAAAAATGAAGAGTTTGTTTTCGGAATTAAATCTGGGAAAAGCGTTGCTTCATTCGGTGAGAAGGAAATAGGGGAGAAAGATGCGGTGGTGAAGTTGTAAAGAAAAAACCGGCAAGTGGCCGGTTTTTCTAATGGTGCGCAGAGAAGGATTCGAACCTTCGTAACCCATTGGGTGACAGATTTACAGTCTGTTGTAATTGACCGCTCTACCATCTGCGCAATGTGTAATATAATAAACTTTTTGAAGAAAAAAGTCCAATGCCCACGATTGACTTCAATAAATATTGTAAGTATAATTTCTAATATGTTTGAAAATGATCGAGTCAAAACTACCTTGGCAAACGCAGGATATTTTATTGCCGTAACTCTCGCGATTTTTACAGTGACATTCACGCTATTGTACATGGTTAATCTGGTCCCGAAATCATTTCAAAGTGCTGAAAAAAACGATGGCGACATTACAAAAATTATTGAGGAAGACAAAAAAGTCGTCGATACAACTCCACAAACTTTCACCAAGCCAACAAAAATTACAATCGACAAAATCGGCGTGAATGCAATTGTTGGACAACCGAACAGTACTGATGTGGCAGTGCTCGACAGCTATTTAACCAAGGGTGCGGTCTATTACCCAGGCTCTGGAACAATTGAAAAGGGAAATATTTTTCTTTTCGGTCACAGCACAGGATTCAAGGTTGTGCAGAATCAGGCCTACAAAACTTTCAATGGTCTGAATCAATTGGTGAAGGGGGACGAGATCACTTTGTGGTCAGGTACAGAAAAATATATTTATAAAGTTTCCTCGGTCAGACTTGTTGACGAGAATCAGGCGCTTGTGAATTTTAATCAGGACGGAAGAACTTTGACCATATCTACATGTAACACATTCGGACAAAAGCAAGAACGATGGGTGGCGGAGGCGGTGTTTGATAGGGAAATCTAGTGCTTGACAAAGCCATATAATATGATAATATGTAGCTAATCCAACTACGGCGCACAGTGTGTCGAAGAGATGGAGAGTTCTATCAATGAATAATGCCCAATTTGGGCGGAGGTGAAATATGGATCCGAAAAGTGTTATCAAGTGGACGTCGAGCGTTGCGCTCGGCATCTTCCTGCTCGGCTTCACGGTCGTGCTGGTTGGTGGAATGGGCCTTGTGGCCTGGCACGTGACGAAAAACGGGAAACTTCCGTCTTTCACGAGCCCCACTGTCGAGAAGGTAACTACCGCCCCGACGACCGTCGTCATCACGAACGTCGCTCCTGCGACGGCAGCGATGCCCGTGGACGACTCTGATGTCATCACCGAAATCGAACCCGGGCATTTCCGGCGCGACACGGAGGGTAAACCCGAGTTGACCGAGTGGGCCAATTTGGCTCGGAAGGTTGGCGCGGTCGTTCCGGACTGGGTTGTTCCGGTTCAGGTGATCAAAGGTGTTCCATATCTCGTGCTCAGTAAAGAGCCTGGGAAGGAACCCCGCGTGATTGCTCCGGACGGGTACAAAGACTTGTACCGCTGGCATCAGGTTACAGTCGATGAGGCCGGCTTCATGCACGTCATGTACGGCTTTCCCGAAAACGCCTACGCGTTCGAGAAACAGACCTTGCGCTTCATGGGCAAGGTCTGGGTGTTGGAACGGATTCCTCCCAAAGAACCCGAACCGTCCCCCGACGACGTGGATCCGCCCGGAACCGCAACGGTAACCGGGGAACCGGAACCGTCCTAACAGATTGGGCGACAGGCAAAACTGCCTCAAGTCCTATTCTGTACCCCTGCGCATTCGTGCGCGGGGGATTCTTTTTATTACTATTTGACAAAGTCATCTAAAAGGTGTATAATACTCATATGTTTAAAAATAGTTTACAAAAAAATATATTTCTAAATACAATTTCTGCCATCATCTTTTTGGCAGTATTTGACGTAACTTACGGTGTGGAGTTAGCTTCTCCAACTGCTACATACTATCTAGCAGCACCAGATTCTTCTGTGTCGTTGGCTAGACCGACAGCTTCATATGAATTAGCTGCACCAGATCCAGTTTCTCCTGCGCCAAAACCTTCAACAAACCCAGCAACAATCGGAACTGGATACAACAACGCGCGATTTGAAACTGCTGCGAATGCAAATCGAAACACGACATACTATAGCTACTCATCACCAGTGATGTACGAAACTTCATATGGCGGTGGATATTATTCAGGGAGCCGATATTCATCTAGCTACAGCTATAATTCAGGTGCGCCTCTAGTGTTGCCATACAAAACATCTAGTGTGACATCTTCATCTAATCCACAGAAAATTTCATCAAATTTACAATTACCATATTCAACTGGGGAAGTTTCCTCAAACTCAAACCCACAGGCAATCAACTCAAACTTGCAATTGCCATATTCTGTCGGCGATGTTCAGAGTAATTCTTCACCAATCAATGTTAACGGCAAATTAAAATTGCCATACGAGGTCGGTGAAGTCGATGCAGTAGTATATCGAGACTATGACATGGACGGAGAGCTCGTGTTGCCATACGGATCAAATAAAGCAAATGAAAATCAGTTGGCGAGCGCAGACTCTGTTTATCTAAACCAAGTTCCATATACTGGTCCAGAGGAGGTCGCTAAAATTATTGGCTTCATTTCACTAGTTGTGATTTGGTCTGCAGTCGTTGCATTCTATTTCATGAAACGAAGACAGAAAAATGCGGTCTCAAATCGTATTGAAGCTTTCAAGCGAGCAAACCTAGCGAGTGTTGGAGTGATGATATAAACAAAAAACCGCCGAGTGGCGGTTTTTTGTTACTTGTTCAAATTTTGTTCTTCAGTGAGTTGTGAAATAAAATCCGATATATTCATCGAACCGATTTGGCCTTGATCCCGTGATTCGACGGTGATTGCCCGGGCTTCAATATCTTTATCGCCTACGATAATCATGTATGGGATTTTTTCGTTCTTACCCTCGCGAACCTTTTTGCCCATGTTGTCGTCGTTTGTGTCGACCTCAACTCTGAAACCGCTCGCGCGCAATTGTTTGCTAATTTCGACAGCGTAGTCATTGTGATTTTCTCTGACAGGAATAATTTTAACCTGCACAGGAGACAACCAAAGAGGGAAATTTCCGGCAAAATGTTCAATCATGACGCCCATGAATCGCTCTAGAGAACCGGCGATAGCACGATGGATGACGACTGGTCGTTCCTTCAGGCCTTTTTCATTTGTGAATTCCAAACTGAATCTCTCAGGCAAATTGAAGTCGCACTGAATTGTCGCCAACTGCCACTCGCGACCAATCGCATCCTTGAACATGAAGTCCAATTTCGGACCGTAGAATGCGGCCTCGTCTTTGGCTGGTTTGTATGGCAATTTTTCTGCTTCACAAACTGCGGTCAACGCACCCTCTGCTGAATTCCAAACCTCATCTGTGCCGAGATATTTGCTCTTATCATCGCCTCGCAATGAAAGTCGCACCCAATATCCATCCATCATTCCCATTCGGGTATAGAATTTTTTAATGATGCCGACAATTGTCGCAATTTCTTCTCCAATTTGAGAAACTCGGCAGAAAAGGTGGCCATCGTCCTGTGTGATTGATCGAACTCGAGTTAATCCTCCGAGCTGTCCTGATTTTTCATCTCGATAGACAGTTGCTGGCTCGAAATATCGAACTGGCATGTCGCGATATGAGAATTGATTGTCTGCGAAAATTTGCATGTGATGAGGGCAGTTCATCGGCTTCATGATGAATTGTTCCTCTTTGCCGTTCACTCGAAATAGTTCATCGCCGAATTTTGCTGCGTGACCAGATGTGACATAGAGAGCCTCCTTCGCGATGTGCGGAGTCCAAACCCGACTGTATCCGAGGTCTTTGTGCAAATCCCAGAGATAGTCTTCGAGAGCTTTTCGAATGACCATTCCGCGCGGTTGCATGAGAGGGAGTCCTGCTCCGACCAAATCTGATGAAGTGAAAAGTTTTAATTCCTTGCCGATTTTTCTGTGATCTCTTTTTAAAGCTTCCTCCTGCTGTTTTTTAAATGCATCCAATTCAGTTTTGCTCTCAAACGCCACGCCATAAATTCGCGTCAGCATTTTATTTTTCTCACTTCCTCGCCAATATGCTCCAGCAATTTTTGTCAGGTCGAAACCGTCCGCGTCAATTTCGCTAGTGTTCTCGACATGTGGACCGGCGCAGAGGTCTGTAAATTTCTCGCCAGTTTTATAAAGCGACAAAGTTGCACCTTCTTTTTCCAAATCAGCAATCAATTCCAATTTGTATGGCTGATCAGCGAAAATTTTCCGAGCTTCGTCCGCGGTAGTCTCGGTGTAGGTGAAGGGGAGTTTTCCACCAATGGACTTCTTCATGCCTTTTTTGAAGTCCTTCAAGTCAGCTTCGGTTGGGGTCTTGCCTTCGCTGAATTCAAAATCGTAATAAAATCCATTGTCTATTACTGGACCAATGGCTAATTTTGCTTTTGGATCAAATTTCAGAACCTCAATCGCCAACAAATGGGCGAGAGAGTGTCTGACCTTTGAAACAAATTCCCCGTTATTATTTGTGTTCATAAGGAGAATTATAGCCATTTTTGGGGTTGTTGCAAACTGTTTGGGGAAGTTTTGGGTGGTGATAGGGAGTTTTGTGCCTTGCGTTATTTTCAGGGGGGGGGGTAGAATTGAAGGTATTAAAAATATAATTTATTTGTTATGGAAAAATATTCAAGTGATTTAGAGAAAGGAGAAGTGCTATTGGCTGGATTCTGGAAAGGTCTGTCACCCGATGAAAGAATTGATTTGTATAAATTTTTAGACAGAAAACTCAATGGTTCTGTTGCTGTAGCTAGAACACAAGAAGAATTAGAAAAAGTTAAGCAAGACGACGGAGCTGATTGGATTGTTGCAAATGTTGCGGCAAATATTAGAAACGTGTTGATTGCTGAACCGTCCTTATCTATCCAAGATATTAAGTCTAAATTTTAATATTGTCTCTTGTTTATTCTATTCCAACAGAATAAGTAGACTACTTCACCAAATTCGCCAACCTATCCGCCTTGTCCACTAGCAACCCAAACTCACCATTTCTATTCGACACCTTTCCTTTGACGATTATACATTCACCAGGAACGAGAATTTTTTTGGCTTTCTCGAAAATTTTAGGGAAGAAAACTACTTCGGCAAAATCATGATTGTCTGCAATGCGAACAAAGGCCATCGGGTCGCCTTTTTTCGTTGTGATTTCTCGAACCGATTCAACATGGCCAATAATTTTTACTGTTGTGTCGTTTTTTGCTTCCTTTTTAATTTTTGAAATATTAAAATCTGCTTTCTCGAATTTCGATTTGAATTTGTCGAGCGGATGTCCGCTAATGTATAAACCGAGCAACTCTTTCTCCCACATCAATTTGTCTTCGGCTGTCGCAGGTGGAGCCTTTTTCAATCGCAACTGTGGTGCTGTGACCAAATTGGAATCTGCGAACAGATTGTTCTGATCGCTCGATGATTTCGCAACCTCTTTGTTGAATGCCAGAATCTCCTCGAGATTTTCGAGCATTTCATTTCTCTCGCCGAGTGAATCGAGAGCACCGGTTTTGATCAATGCCTCAAGTGACTTTTTATTAAAACTTCTGCTCTGCACTCGCGAAATGAAATTTTCGAGTGAAGAAAATTCTCCGCCTCGTTTTCGCTCCTCAATAATTTCGTGCGCGATGCCTTCACCAAAATTTTTAATCGTGGTTAATCCGAAACGAATCTCGCCATCTTTGGTGTCAGGATTTTCAACTACGGTGAAGTCTTCAAAACTCTTGTTAATGTCCGGCGGCAAAACATTGATGTTAATTTTTTTGCAATCCGCAATCATCTCGGCGATTTTTTCAGTATCACCAGAATCGGCAGTAAGAACCGCAGCCATGTAAATGACGGGATAGTTGGCTTTCAAATATGCGGTGATGTAGGCGACGCGACCGTAACTGGCGGCGTGACCTTTGTTGAATCCGTAGGCGGCGAAAGTTTCAATCGATTCCCACAATTTCTGAGTGTCTTTTTTGCTGAGGCCACCTTTCTCAATACAACCTTTGGTGAATTTTTCATACTCGGCCTTCATAACCTCGGGAATTTTCTTTCCCATGGCCTTTCGGAATTTGTCGGCTTCACCCCAGGAATATCCCGCGATGTTCACAGCAATTAACATGATGTCGTCTTGGTAAATCAAAACGCCGTATGTACCCTCGATGATTTTTTTGAATTCGTCGTTGATGTAGGTGACTTTGCTCGGATCATTTTTGCGTTCGATGTAATCAGGAATGAAGGCCATAGGTCCCGGACGATATAGGGCAACCATGGCGTTGATGTCGTGAATTGTTGTCGGCCTCAATTCTTTCAAAAATTTCGTCATTCCCTGACCGTTCAATTGGAAAGTCGCCGTCGTCTCTCCGCGTGTCAGCATTTCATATGTCTTTTTGTCGTCGAGTGGAATGGTTTCGGTATCGAGTTCAATTCCTCGCAACTTTTTGATAATTCGCAAAGTGTTTCCGATGATGGTTAGGTTTTTCAAACCGAGGAAGTCGAATTTCAACAAACCAATTCCGTCTTCGCCGACGGCATGCATGTCATATTGAGTAATTAATTTTCCTTCACCTTTTGGATCGAATTGTACGGGGACATGTTCGTCGAGTGGATCAGGAGAAATCACGACACCGGCGGCGTGAACTCCGATGTGGCGAGCACAACCTTCAATTTTTCTGGCCATGTCGATGATTTGCGCAACTTCTTCGTCGCTGTCGTACATGTCTTGCAATTCGGGAACTTCCTTTAGCGCTTTGTTAATTGTCATGGGGAAGCCCTGCGCACCCATCGGAATTAATTTTGCAATTCTGTCGCCAATTTCGTAATCGAATCCCATGGCGCGAGCGGTATCGCGAACAGAACCTCGTGCGAGCATTGTTCCGAAAGTTCCAATTTGCGCCACATGATCCTTGCCATATTTTTCACGAACATATGCCAACAATTCATCGCGTCTCTGGTCGGCAAAGTCCATATCAATATCGGGAGCGGAAGGTCGCTCGGGATTGAGGAATCGCTCGAACGGCAAACCGAATTCGACGGGATTAACGGCGGTAATTCCGACAAGATACGAAACATATGAACCGGCGGCGGAACCTCGGGTGTTACTTTGAATTTTCAACTCCTTAGCGCGTTTGAAGAGATCGGCAACCACGAGAAAATATTTAGAGTAGCCTTTATTTTTAATAATTTCCAATTCGTAATTGATGCGCTGAATCAGTTCGGGACTTTCAGTTATGTTTTTCTTTTTGAAGCCCTCCATCGCCATGTGTCGCAATTCATCATCAGCAGTCCGGCCGCTCTCGATTATGAAGTTTGGGAATTTCCACTGCTTGAGCGGAATTTCCAAATTACATTTGTCGACAATTTTTTGAGTGTTCTCGAGTGCTTCGGGGAGATCGACGAAATATTCGTTAGCAGTTTCTTTCGAAATGAAAGAAAAGTCCTCGTTCTTTTTATCATCGAAACTAGATTCGCTTCCACCGAAAGTGTTTTGCACAGAAACGAGTGTCTGTCGCGCCGAACGATCATCAGGTTTTATGTAATACACATCGTGCGCGGCCACTAGCGGATAATTATTTTCTTTCGCAAAGTTTTTAATTTTCTTTTCGAGCGCAGGGAAGTCCTCGATTTCAGGATGATGCACAATTTCCAAATAGAAATCATCGCCAAAAAGTTTTTTGTAGAACTCGGCGGTCTCTTTAGCTTTATCGTACTCGTCGTTTTTCAGATGCAAAGAAATCTCTCCGGCAAACGCTGGTGAAATACAAATCAGTCCGGCGTGATGTTTCTCTATTAGCTCGCGATCGAGGCGAGGCTTGTAATAGAAACCTTCGATGTGAGAGAGGGTCACGAGTTTAATCAGGCTTTTGTAGCCGACATTGTCTTTGGCAATCAAAATCAGTCGCGTTCTCTTGTTGTCGATGCGAGGTTCTTTGTCATGTCTGGTTCGTGTCGCGACATATGCATCGATGCCGAGAATCGGTTTGATGTTTTCAGCTTTACAAGATTCGTAAAATTCGATAGCTCCGTAGAGATTGCCGTTGTCGGTCAGCGCTACTGCAGTGGCGCCGTCGGCCTTGGCGGCTTCAATAATATCGTCGATTCGAGGCAAGGCCGTGAGCAGGCTGAAATGGCTGTGAACGTGTAAATGTGTGAACGGCTTCATATCTGATATTATAGATTAAAAGATAAAAAATTCATAACTCGATGCAAAAATTCGATTCAGACATTTTAATTGGTATTGATGAAGCGGGTCGTGGGCCGCTTCTCGGGCCTGTTTCAGTTGGTGCGGTAATGATCAATCGCGGTTTGTTGAAGAAAATAAAAAAGCAGGGCAGGTTGAAGGGTTTGAATGATTCCAAAAAACTTTCGGAGAAAATGCGAGAGAAATTGTTTGAAAAAATTTCTGATTTAGAGAAAGAAGGTATTTTGAAGTTTGCCGTGACGCTCGTCAGTGAAAAAATAATTGATAAGAGAGGAATTTCTTTTGCCATTCGATCTGGGTTGGAGAAAAATTTGAAGAAACTGACGGCGGGATTGTCGCGAGATGATTTTAATAATTTACAAATATTGCTCGACGGTGGTTTGCGCGCTCCGGTGGAATTCAAAAATCAAAAAACAATTATTCGTGGCGACTCCAAAGAGCCGGTGATTTCGGCAGCTTCGATAATGGCGAAGGTGATGCGCGATAGATTCGTGGTGAAACTTTCCAAAAAAT
>JACCDT010171678.1_pt1 | contig 26386 bp, 16 predicted proteins | sample 7446291 | NCBI WGS metagenome assembly JACCDT01 (sample SAMN15323446, study PRJNA562643) | freshwater metagenome | isolation source: river surface water | place: USA:Blue River Watershed | collected 2017-08-17 | reverse complement strand
TTCTGGCTCTTCGTCCAGCGCGCCACCAACTCGTCGAAGACCCGGACGGCCTCGACCGTCTCGGTATCCGAGAGCTGAGCGCCCGACGCCAGCTTGCGCTCGAGCGCACGCCGGCGCTCGACGCCGCCCGTGCGCAGGGACTCCTCGGCCTCGGCGGCGACCTGCTCGAGGGTGTGGACGACGTGCTTGGCCGACTGCAGCTCGTCGACGCCGCGCACGACCGCCCGGCCCGCCGGGGTGTTGGCGGGGTTATTCAGGCCCGGGCGCCCAAGGCGCGTCTGGTCGCCCTCGACGCGCGCGCGGATCCCGGCTTCCTGGACGGCCTCGGCCTGGTCGGGGGTCATCCCGAGCCGCGGGTCACGCTGGACGGTGGGGCCCGCGTGGGCGTCGGCCAGCTGGTCCGCGATCTCGTTCAGCCCGAGGGCGGAGTGGAATCGGAGCTTGTACCGGCCGCCTTTGCGGCGGGCGAAGCGGATGTCGGGGTTGGCTGGGTCGAACGTTCCGGCGTTGCTGGTAGCAGACTTGATCTGGGTGGACTTCAGCACCACGAAGTTGTCGGACATGCGCCGCTCGCCGATTCCCTCCATCACGTTCGGCACGCGGATCCCGTCCCACTCGGATGTCGTTAGGCGCTTCAGTACCCCGGACTGGTACGCCGTGTCGTCCACGAAACGCTGCGCGGCTGCCCCAGGGACTGTCGCGAGGTTCAGGATCCGAAGGTACGCCCTTGTCACGTCCCCTGGCTCGATGTCGTTTCCGTCCTCGTCGACCGTTACCTGCTCCCCGTATTCGCGCGGGTAGGTAAACGTATCAGCGACATCCTCGGACGTGGTCCAGAAAATGCCCACGCCCGCCTCGAACGACGACCTGAACTGCGTGACGCCACGGGTAGTGTCACCGCGGTACACGACCAACGGCCGCCCCCGCTCGTCCACGACCCTCGAGTCGCCGAACCACCGCCAGAACGCACGCAGCGCGTCGTCGCCCGCAGCGATCGGCCGCCCGTCGCTGTTCTCGCGCGGGCGGTCCACGCCGTCGACCTCGATTGTGGTGGCGTTGCGCGCGAACAGGGGCTCTACGCCCCCAGCGCCGCGATCACCTTTTGCTGTTCCGGCGTCAGCTTGTCCTCGTCCGTTTCCGCCAGGTCCGCCCAGAACTGCGGGTCCTCCACCAGCGCCTCCACGTCCGGAGGCACCTCGTACAGACCCGCCGTTGCCGCCAGCATCGCCACCCTTTGTAAGTCCATCGACGATCCCCAGGATCTCGGGTCCCTTCTCGCGCGCCCAGGGAACGAGCTTGGCGGACTTGCCAAGGTGCTCACCGATCGCACGCCGCACGTCGCCCGAGGACGTGTCCTTGTTGTGGTACAGGATCAGGTTCCGGTTAGCAAGCGGCGCGATCGCCGTCAGGCTGTCGTTCATCGTCTTCGCCGAAGCGAAGTCGATCTTGACCCCGCCAGCGCTGTACGACCCGGTGGTCGTTTCCCGATACGGTGGGTCAGCCAGGACAATCCCTCGACCGAACGAGGAAACCTTGGCGGAAATACTGGGGTCCAGGGAGTCGGCCTGGAGGATCTCGACACGGATGCCGCGCTCACGCACCGCGGCGAAGTGGTCTCGGATGCGGTTCGAGTCCTCACGCGCCGTCTCGAACGGCCGCTTCAACGCGACCGAGTACGCGCTGAACATGGTGTCACGAACCGCGAGGACCGCGATCCGCGCACGCAGCGGGAGCGCCTTGATGCGCTCCTGGTACGCGACGAACTCCTGGAAGACCTCGGGGTTGTTCTTTTTGCGATACTCGAGCTTGCTCGCCTCCACCTCGTCGGCCGCGAGATCGAGCGCGTCCTTCACGGGCGTGTTGCTGCTGTAGCGCGCGCGAATGCGGTCCAGCGATGCGCGCAACTCGCGCAGCACCGGCTGCGTCTCCCACTCGTCGATGAACGCGCCGCCCTCGGCGATCGCCGCGCGCAGGCGCGCGTTGCGCAACGGGTCGATCTCGTTCACGACGAGCACCTTCAGGTTCTTGAAGATGCCCGACCCCGCAAGCGACGAGCCGTACGTGCCACCACCGGCGTAGAGGTCCGCGATCATCTCGACGCGGTCGGCGACCGAATCGAACAGCGCCGCGACCTTCTCGGCGTTCTTGCTCAGGAACTCGCGCTTGTTGCCCTGGTAGCGCGTCTGGAGACGCGACAGGTTGCGCAGCAGGGCCGCGGTGCCAGCGAGCTTCGGCGCCTTCGCGCGCGGTTTCTTCTTGGCGGGCGCGACGGCTGGCGTCGGGGCCGGAGCCTCGGGCTCGACCATCGACTCGACCATCGCCTCGATGGTCGTGAAGTTGTCGGTCGGCTGCTGCAGCGGCGCAGGCGACGGGACGTCGGTGGGAAGCGCGCGGGCACGAGCCTCCTTGCGCGCCTCGCGGCGCGCGCGCTTCTCGGCCAGCCGCTCGGCCTTCGTCTTCACCGGCGGCGACGGCACAACCTCGACAGCGCCCGCCCCGGCACCCGGGGGGAGCAGCCGGTCGGGGCGCCCGACGCGCGCCCGCGGCGCCTCGGCGCGCTCTTCCTTCCGTCCCTCGAACCGCGCGCGCTCCTCGGCCTCGCGCTCGGCGATCTCCCTGGCCGTCTCGTCCACGGCGCGCTTCTCGGCCGCCTCGCGCTCGGCCTGGGCCTTCGCGCGCTTGCCGCCGCGGTCCCGCTTCTTCGACTCGGGCTCCTCGTCCTTCGCCGCCGCCGGCGGCTCGTCGAACTTCAGCTGCGAATAGGGGACCCCGACCGTCGTGCCTCGGATCCGGGCGAGCTCGCTGCCGTCCCGCGCGAGCCCCGCGCGCCCGACGACCTCGACCCGGGTCTTCCTCCCCGCGTTCGACCAGACCGCGCTGCCCGTCTGGGGCGCCGTCCAGTTGTCCATCGGGCCCGGCTCGGTCGCCTGGGTCTCCTGCAGCATCCCGCTGAGATCCAGGCCGCTGTAGACGTCCTCGCCCGAGAACGAGCTCGGCGTCGCGGGCGCCTCGCGGAAGGCCTTCGACGCCTCCTCGAAGGCGGCCGTGTACCGTTTCGCGATCGTGGCGACTTGCTTGCCCGAGCCCTTCTCCGCGCTCAGGGCGCGCTCGAAGGCACGGAGGGCCGTCGTGGGCGCCTGGGGGGCCCGTCCCGCGAGGGCGCGCAGGAAGTCGGCCCCGAACTCGAAGATCCCGCGCGCGCGCCCTGGGCGCGCAGCCTCGGCCATCTCCGCGAGCTTGGCGCCCCGGGGGGTCGCCAGGAACTCCATCGCCGGCGCGATCGCCTCGGCGCCGGTCGCGACGGACTCGTTCTGCTCGAGCTGCTCCGACGCCTGGACGTCGCCGGCGCTCTCGCGCCACGTCGCCAGGGCCTCGGGCAGGAACGTCGCGTCGGCCTCGTCCAGGGACGAGACGAACTCCTGGCGCTTCTCCGGCGACCAGCGCGCCCACATGGCGTGTGCGAGTTCGTGGTGCGCCGTCCGAGCCACGAACGGGTCGTCAACGTCGACCACGATCGCGCCGGTCTCGGGGTCGTAGAACCCACGAGTCTTCGCGCCGCCCTTCGACCTCGACTTGATGAAGACGTAGGGGGCGCCACCGGCTTCGAGCACCCGGGCCGCGATCGCTTCTTGCGCCGTCTTCGGGGAGACCTCGTCGTACGCCGGGAGCGGCTTTTTGTAGGTCTCCTCGTACCCCCGGGCGTAGTTCTCGAGCGCGCGGCGCTTCACCTCGGGGCCGACGGGGGTGGGAGCCCCGGGACCTTGCGGCCCCGGAGCCCCCGTCGCTCCCGGTTCCGGACGCTGCTCCGACAGCCCGCCCGCGACGCCCTGGCGCCCGTCGACCTGCTGGCCCATCGCCAAGCGCGCGGCATCACTCACACGCGTGGCCGCCGCGCCGCCGAGCCCCGGCAGCGCGAACGTGGTGAGCATCTCGGGCAGGTTCCCGGTCAGCTCGGACATCGCCTCGGGCAGCGTCTTCCCGTTCCCGATCGCGACCTTCGTGGCTTCCGCGATGTACTCCTCGAGGACCTCGACGAACGGACCCTGGAACTGGGCCGCGTCCGCCATCGCCTTGAAGAACTCGCGCTTCGGCAGACGGCCCGCCAACTTGCGCGTCACCGCGCCGAACAGGCCGTTGAGGTGAGAGATCGGCGTGACCTTCGAGAGCGGCCCGCCGAGCGACTCCGTCGCGACGTCGGCCGCCTGGAGCGCGAAGCCCTTCAACAGGCTCCCACCGCGCTCGTACGCGATCGCGACGGCCGCGTTCATGTCGTCGACGAGGCGCACCTTCTCCTCGTCCGTGAACTCGGCCGCGCCGAGCGTCACGTCGAGCATGTTCCTCGTCCACGCACCGCCGGTGAACCCGCGGCCCATGCCCGCGTTGATCGCACTCGGCACCGCTTCCTGGAGTCCGGTCGTCACGCCCGCCGCGGCGGCGCCGACGGCCAGCTTCGACATGAAGCGGCTCGTCGCCTTCTCGGCCGCCTTCGCGAGCGCGGCGCCCGCGAACTTCTTCGCGGCGCCGGTCGCGATGCCGCCGCCGACGGCCATCTCGACGCCGAACTCGACCGAGCCGCTGCCGAGTTCGCCGATGCTGCCCCAGAAGCTGTTCTCGCGTAGCCCGCGGTCGATGACCCAGTCGTAGTACTTCTCGGTCTCTTCCCGCGACGCCTTGCCGAGCCCGATCTTGGCACCGATCTGGTTCATCTCGAGGATGCTGTAGACATCCTCTGCCGTCCCGAGGAACGGCTTGACGGAGACGTTCTCCCAGAAGCCTTTCCGCTTCGCGAGGCGCGCGTTCGCACGCAGCTTCCACTCGGGCGACAGGTTCCACCCGCCGTCGACACCCGACCAGCGGAACGGCTGCTTCTCCGCCGTAGCAGGCGCGGGCTGCGCAGCGGTCGGCGCGATAGGCCTCTCCGGTTGCGGGTTCCCCCCCGCAAGCGCGGCTTCCATGTCCGCAACCGGGGGGCCCATCATGCCGAGTTGCTCGTTCATTTCTTGCTCCGCTTGGCCTCACGCTGCACGCGAAGCAATGCTTGCTCGCTGAGTTCGACGCCCGTCTCTTCCTTCACCGCCGCACGAATCTTCTCGATGTCGGTCTCGCCACCGACAAACAACTTGCGCGCCGCGCGCAGCGCGGGGGCGCGCTCGGCCTCAGGCTCCGGCGCGGTGATGGGCTTCGCGGCTGGCGCGGACTCGGGGGTCCATGTTCCGTTGTACATGGCCTCGATTGTTTCGCGCGAAACCTCACGCCCCTGCGCGCGCTCTCTCCGCTGCGTCGTTCGGACCATCTCTTCGGTGAGGGGGTCACCGTCACCACGGCGCGACGCGAGATACGTTTGAAGGTCGGACATGGCGGCGTCGCCCTTCCGCTTGTCCATGACGACCTTGCGCTCCTCAAGCGGCTTGACGTCCTTCTGTGCAGTCTCTTCGCCCAGCATCTTGGCCCGAGTCCCTTCGGGCAAACTCGCCATGTCCGGAGCGTCCCCGGGGTCGTTGTACCCAGGAGTCATCGCCTGGTTGGGGTCTGCTCCGATCACGTCGGCGGCATCCATCACGGGGTCCGGACCAAGCGTGGCCTTCGGCTGCGCGGGCCCGCGGGCGGTCTCCGACTGCTGGAGCGTCGGGCCCATGTTCATGCCCTCGAGCGTCGCGTTCAGCGCGGACGAGAAGTCGGCCTGGTACAGCGCCTGGATGCGGCGGTAGGCGCCCTTCAGGGACGGGTCCGAGAGCACACGGAGCTCGGCGAGCGCGCCGAGGTAGTCCGCCGAGCCCTTGTCGGGTTCCATCGGGTCGTCGTTCAGTTCGTCGAGCAGGTCGTCGATGCGCTCCTGTTCGGCGCTCTTCGACGCGCCCGCGGGCGGCGGCCGGAAGGCCTCGGGGAACGAGGACATGATGTTGATCATCTCACCCCGCGCGAACTCACGCTGGGCGCCCTGCACCGCGACGTGCCGCGCGCGACCGCGCTCAGCCTTCAGCATGTTGCGCGCCTGCTCCGGGTTGTCGCCGTACTCGGCCATGATCGCGCTCGCGCGCTGCGCGTCGACCGGGAACATCGGATCGGTCTGCGCGAGGTTGGACTCGACCTCGAGCATGCGCATGTGCTCGTCCTTCTTGGCGCGCTCGCGCTCCGCTTCGTTCATCTGAACGAACAGCGGCAGGTTCTTCGGGTCCATGCGCGAGGCGCGTTCGCGCTGGTCTGGGGAGAGTCCCTCCATGCCACCAACGAACTGCTGGAACGCCTGATCCTGCTGCTGGGCCCGCGCGCGGTCCTCGATCTGCATCTGCTCGGCGCGCTTCGCCATGTCCGTGCGCAGCGAGGCCTGCTCGAGGTCGGCCTCGAACGCCTTCAGGCGCGCTTGGTGCTCGCGCTCGCGGCGGACGAGGTCCGCGCCCTGAGCCATTCCTTCGCCGGCCGTGCCGAGCGGGTTGCCGATGATGATGCGGGGCATGGGGAGATCCTACTCTCGGGCCCGCCCAACGCGGACCCGCTTCACTGCGCCACGAACGGGTTCGGGGTGACCGCGTTGGTCTTACCACCGCCCCAACTCTCGCGGAGCAGTCCGAGCATGCCGCCGAGCTGCCCGAGCGAGCTCGCGGCGCCGCCCTGGGCCTCGTACTGCACCCCGCCCAGTTGGGACGCGAGGCTGTTGCGGATCGAGATGTCGCGCGATGCCTTGTCGAGGTAGGACCCCGCGAGCGTGGTCTGGCCCGCCGCGACCCGGTCGCCGGTGCCCGAGATGATCCCGGCGTTCACCGCGCCTGTGCGCTCGCCGATGCTCCCGAGCGCCTCGCCGCCGCGGCGCGCGATCTCGCCCGCCGCGCCCGCCAGCCGGGTCGTCGACCCGAGCCCACGCTGCACCAGGCTCGCGCGGGTCTCGCGCTGGGCTCGAGCTACTTGGTCCCCCACCATCCGGCTCGCCGTCGCCCCCGACGCCGTGTTGGCCTTCAGGGCGCGCTCACCGGCCTGGCGCACGGTGTCCACCGCCGCCGACAAGTGGGGGAACGCCTTCGCGAACCCGTCCGCGTTGGATGCGAGGTTCTTGTCCGAGATCCCGCGGATCTCGTTCAGGATGCGCTCCTGGCGCTTCTGTGCGCGCTGGGCGCCGAAGTAGTCGAGGGCGCCCCCAACGAGGGAGCCACCCGCGACCAAGCCCATCGTCAGGGGGTCCATGTGGTGTCAGGGTTGGGTTTGGCCCGGGATCAACTCGCCAGTCCACGGATCGCGGGCGGGCTGGCCGGTCGCGGGCTGGAGCGGCCGCGTGCCATCCGGCAGCACGATCGGCAGACCCAGCGGGTTACGCATGGGCAAGCCCGCGGTCGCCGCCACGGTGCGGTTCAGCGCGACGGCGTTGAGGTCGCGCACCTTCGCCTCCCACACCTGCCCGAAGTACGTCCACGGGCCGGGCGTGCCGAGCACACCGGGCGCGGTCTCGTACACCTGCCGCAGGTACACAGCGCCCGGGGTGATCGTGCGCCCGTCGGGGCCGACCCACGAGTCCACCGCGGTCGAGAACGCCTCGGCGGGCTCGTCGCGCTCTTGCTGGCGGAGTTGCTTGCCGCCGAGGCTCTGAATCGACGCGAGAGAGCCAAGGAAGACCTCGGCCTCGTGAGTGATGGTGGCGATGTAGGGCATGGCTTAGTTGGGATCAGGAGGCGACGGGGGTGGGGGTGAAGAGAACAGTAAACGTCGAGCCAGCGGCTACCGTGTAGGTGTCGGCGGCGTTCAATCCCTGCAACGACGCAATAACCGTTTGCCCGGCGGTTGCCACGCCACACGCTTGCACTGTCACCGTGGCGTACACGTTGGCTGCGGCAAGCGTAACGGTGCTGTTGTAGTTGGTGGCGGGAGCCGCAAGGCGCATTTGTATGTCGCGCGCGGCCCCCAATGTGGTCGCCGTAATGGATTCGCGGTAGATGGCAACAAACGTTCCCGCGCATGGAGCCGTCCACGTGCCCGTCGATAGAGATCCTGTCGGATCCTGCTCTAGCGTCGCGCCTGTGTAGCCACGTGCTGTTACCCCAGTGATGCCCGTGACTGCTGTATCCATCAGCGACCCGTACACCACCGCCCCCCCGCTCCCCATCTGCCACGGCATCCCGCGGCCGTCCGTGGAGACTACGGCGGTGGTCCAGGGGGCGGCGGCGTTTGTGCCCTTGGTGGCCGTGGCCGCTGCGGTCGTGCCGCTGTAGCTGTTGGCGTAGGTCGTGCTCGACATCGGCTCGTCCAGCAGCAGGGTGGCGCTGTTGGCGGGGACGAGGTTGTCTGTGAGTTGGACGTTGTAGATCAGGCCGGGCCAACGAATACCGACTCCGGCACCACCGGCGCCGATGAACACGGTTTGTGACGCCCAGGTCACTGACGAGAACGTGCCCGTGGCGACCGACACACCCTCAACGTAAATAGCTACCGTGGTCCCGGTAAACGCGGCCTCGATTAGACGGTGCTTACCGTCAAACGCGACCACACCGTCCGCTGACAGCGCGCGTTGCGTCGCGTTTTCGCGGAACTCTAGAGCACCGTTGACCGTAACGCGTAGGTTCCATGACGACGCACCGCTATTACCGAGTAGCGTCAGCGTACCGCTGGGGGCAACCGCGCTGCGGAACATGCCGCCCACGCGCACGTCTTGTGACGCATCCCACGTGTACGACGCAAACGCCCCATCCGTGCTCGACGACCCCTTGCCGCTCCAGGCCGCTGCACGCATGTGCTGGTTCCTGGCGTTCGTGTAGCCCGAGATCGAGTTCCAGCGCGTCGCCACACGCCCACGCGGGGTCTTGATCAGGCCAGTGTCCGTCTCGAGCCCGAGTTCGCCCGGACGCAGGATCGGGTTCGCCGCCGTCCACTCCGCTGCCGTGCCACGCCGAATCTGGATCGGTCTCCGCATGTCAGATCGCTTTCGCCTCGCCCGAGGCCTCGATGTTGATCCACGCGGCCTCGACGGCCGGAGGGGTGTTGTCCAGAGCCTCGAGCCGGAACCACAGGTGGTTCCCCTTCGCGCGAGCCAACGACGGCGGGTTCATCCCGGGCACGAGTTCCACCTGCGCAACAGGGCGCGCGGGCGGGGACTCCGTGCGGGACGCGTACATGCCGCAGAGCATAGCACCCCCCTCCAGCGCAAGCGAAACCTGGAGGTGCGACGCGGCCACCTCGGCGCCCTCCATCGTCCCGGGGAACGGGCCGACCCAGACGTGGGCCGGGATTCGCTCGCCCGAGTCGTCCAGCGCCTGACGGGAGAGCTCGCGGATCATGCCGTCCCGGCAACCCAGGAGCACCGTCCGGTCCTCCGGGCGGTCGCCTGCGCCGCGCCAGACCGACGAGACCTGGTGGCCGCGCGCCGCGAACTGGTCCTTCCACCAGCTCGCTCGCTTCTCGCCGCCGACCGCGATCTCGAAGAAGTAGTGGATCGGCTGCACGACGAGGTCGAGCGCGTCCAGCGGGATCAGGAAGACGTGCATCCCGCGCGACTCGTCGCTCCACTCCATGTGGACGCGGTAGAGCGAGAAGTCGATCTGCTGCATCTCGTCGTGCAGCGACCCGACCGTGAACGCCTCCGGGCCGCCGAACGGCACGCTGTCCGCCTGCGAGCCCATGACGTAGATCCCACCGCGGTCGGCCATGAAGTAGACCGTTCCCCGCGGGTCGCGGCACCACGCCTTGCCGAACGCCATGCCCAGGTCGTGGCTCACGACGTTGCGCTGCCCCTGCCCCGCCGGGTTGCCGACGTAGCGGTGGATCGAGCCCTCGCACCCGAAGACGATGATCTGGTCGTTGATCGGAATGATCGCGTTGATCACGCCCGGCATGCGGCCGTCCTGTGTCGCGCTGTTTCCCGACACCGCGCGCGCGTCGCTCGCGTCCGTCGGGAACTCGTCCCAGTCGTACACGTCACCCTGCGCGCTCATCTCGAAGTTGTGCGGGTCGTTGTCTCCCCGCGCCACAACGAGCCGGCCGTCCCACAGCGCGATCAGCTTCGACGTCGGGTCCGGGCCCGCGCCCTTCTTCGCGCGCAGTAGGTCCGCCGTGTTCGCGCCGAGCTTCACGCGCCGCAGCGCCTTGCCGTCCGCGATGAACGTCTCGCCGAAGACCGTCTCGGCGAACACGGTGCTGCGCGTCGGTGTCAGGTCGGTCGCGAGGACGGTGGCCGACGAGGTCTCGTCGAAGCTGACGAGGTTCGCGCCGGCCACCGCGAGGAACCGACTACGACGCGTGCTCGGCCTCGTCGAGGCAGTGCGTGACACCAACCGGAACTTGTCGACGGACAGGTCGCCGAACTGGTACACGAACTCCGGCCCGCAGTCCGTGGACGATCCGTACTGCGGCTGCTCGGGCGGGAACGCGAAGGCCCAGGGATACCCGTCGATGACCTGGGAAGATTTCGGAACACCCCCTTTCGACGTCCGGACCAGACGACCGTCGGGCAACGCTCGCGCGATGATCCCGGCGGTGTCCACGTGCATCTCGACCGGCGCGCTCGCCGCGATGATCGGCGACCACTCGGTGTCGGCCGCGCTCTGGATGAACCCGCCCAGCGCGGTGAACTGCGAGCCCAAGTCCACGAGCTTCACGTAGCTCGGACCTGCGTTCGCGGGCGCGCTGCCGGGCACGAGCGGGCCGCCGACGGTGTAGATCCCGCCGTCCTCATCGATCGCGAGGCCGTACCCGATGCCGCCGTTCCCAAGGCGCGTCTCGGTCACGATCGACACCGGGGCGCCGGTCGTGTCGTGCTTCACGATCTGCGCGTCCGCCGACGCCATCGCGCCGAGGACGAGCAGCGGGAGGTTGGAGTCGCCGAGGCCCGCCGGCGGTGCGTTGGTGTACGTGTGGTCGCCGACGCCGCTCGAGTCGACGAGGAACGCTCCGCCGCCCACCTTGTGAGCCATGTAGCCCTCGACCTTGAGCGCGTCGCCGGCGCTCAGGCTGCCGCGGATGGTGATCGCCTCGTGGAGGTGGATCAGGCTGCCCGCTTCACGCAACTCACCGTCGACCGGCGTGTAGAGCTTGATCTCGTTGATCCGCCACGTGCCCGTCGACGACGTGTCGAGCGACTCCTCGAGCACGAGCCGGATGTACCGCGCCGAGATCGGGGTGTCGAAGAGGAAGCGGTAGATGCCCTGGAACGACCCGCTCTGCTTCTCGAAGGTCTGGGTGTAGACGATCGCGCCGAACGCGCTGCTCGTGTCGTCAGCCTCGACCCGGAAGCGCGTCGCGTTGCGGAACCCGGTGTCGAGAGAGCGGATCTCCATGCCCGCGACCTCGGCCGAGGCGCCGACGTCGCACGAGACCGTGTCGCCCTTCTGGATCACCGCGCCCGACGAGCCACCGCCGGGGTTCGGCCAGTCCTCGATGCTCGTCGCGACGACGTAGTCGCTCCGGAAGTCGACACCTGCGCCGAAGATCGAGATCGGGTTGTCGTGCGTGAGGCTGTTCGTCGTGAACGACCCGACCGCCGCGATCGCGCCGACGTTGGTCGTGCTGATGAGCTCGCCGTTGCAGAAGAACTTCAGCGGGCCCGACCCCGCCGGGTCGTAGTCGAGGCGCAGGAGCGCCATCGAGTTGTAGCCCGTCGGCGCCGAGCTCACCGTCGACGTCGTGTCCCAGATGCCGCCGCCCGAGGTCTCGATGCGCAGCGTGATGTTGCCGCTCGAGGCGTCGATCGTGATGCCGAAGTCGCCCGAGCCCGCGTACTGCGTGAACACGCGCTGCTGGCCGCTCACGCCGCTCGGCACCTGGAGCGTCATGAACAGGCTCCACTTCCCGTTCGTGCTCGACACGGGCAAGATCGTGAACTGGTCCGTGAGCGTCGTGCTCGTCGAGGGCTCCGTGCGCAACGCGCCGCCCTGCGGGATCACGAACGCCGGCGCCAGCCCGAAGGCGTCACTCGACCACGTGACGTTGTTCGTCCCAGCGTCCGGGACGTCGTTGTGCCCGAACCCGCTCCACTCCTTCAGCGGCCGCGAGACCGTGTCGTTCGTGACGCCGAAGTCGTCCTCGCGCTCGCGCGCGTCGTTGATCTCCGAGACCGCCGCGCCGTCGGTCCACATGGTCCCGTCGCCCTTGACCGCGGCGGCGTCGACCCAGAAGTACACGTCGTCCTCCCACGTCGCGATCTCGCGCGGGGTCCAGCTGACGACCGGGACGTCGAACACCGTCGAGCCCCGGCGCGCGTCGCGCGGGGAAGCCACGATGGCGTCCCCGAAGCGGTTCAGGCGCACGCGCCACGCGCCCAGGGTCGTGCGGCTCGAGGCGTAGGCCACCGGCAGGCCCGACGCCAGGGCGCCCAGGTAGTCAACCCAGGTCTGGTCCGGGGTGTCCTGGTCGTCGTCCTCGTCGATGATCAGGTCGTAGAGGTACGCCAGGGTCCCCGAGCGCACGTCGAAGTCGCGCAGCGTGCCCTCGATCGGGTGCGTCCACGCCACCGACATGCGGTCGCCCTCGATGGCCGGCTGGGTGATGCGGTAGATCTCCGACGCGCGCCCGTCGACGACCACCGGCGCCGTCGCGCCCACGTAGATCGCGCCGCTCTCGTCCACCGCGATCCGGCGCACGATCGAGAACCCCGCCGGGACCGGACTCGGCACGTACCCGGTCTGGTTCAGGTCCCGGTCGTAGATCACGATCCGGCCCGCGCTGTCGAGCGCGTAGACCTTGCCGTCGGCCGCCGTGACGATCGCGACGCCGTCGGCCAGGAGCGTGGCGGTCTTCTCCTCGAGCGGGGTCTCGAGGAGCTCGAAGTCGTCCGTCGGCTCGAAGTACTGGCCGACGTGCCCGAAGCGCACCGGCTGAGGAATCCCGAAAGGCCCGCCGCGCAACGGCTCGACCAGGATGGGCCGGGTGCCCTGCCGGCCGGCGATGCGCACGCGGCCCGTGCGCCCGTCGATCCCGCGCATGTTGAGGGCGTCGAGGGTCGTCGCCGGCGGCTGCTTGCCGCGCGCGGCGACCTCCGAGATGCCGCCCGTGGGCATCCTGATGGCGACCTTGCGTTTCATCGCGGGGGCGGGACGTAGACCCCGACGCCGGGGTAGGCGCGCGAGCCGTCAGGGGAGCGGTCGAAGGGCCGCGCCGCGCCGCCCCGCGGGGGGCCGAAGGTGCCGTCGAGGCTCCCGTCGCGCGAGCGGGTGTTGATGTAGAGCGAACTCGGCGGGATCCGGTTGCCCGGGCTGCCGGTGATGTCGTCCAGGCGCTTGTGCAGCGCGCCCGCGTCGTCCTCGTGCCGCCCCTTCGCGAACGCGCGCAGGAGCGCGTCGAACAGGGGGTGCATCCAGTCCGGGAGCCCGATCACGTCGTCGTCCCGGCGCACGTCCGTCCAGCCGCGCCGGTAGAGCATCTGGACGTCCTCCGTGGTCGACGGCACCGGCCAGACCCGCAGGACGGGGCGCGGGTGGCCCAGGGCCGTCCCCTCGACGTCGTCGGGCGTGCTGCCCGCGTCGTAGCGCAGGGCGACCGTGTACCAGCCCGGCGACGCCGCACCGTGCTGCTCGAGCCGGACAAGCTCCTCCCACGGCACCTGACACACGTCAACGTATGTCCGGGACCCGGTCAGGAACTTCAGGACGTCCCGGACGTTGTCCGGGACAACGTACTCGGCCTGGCCAGCCACGACGGGGAGCGTGTAGCTCTGACCCGAGGCCCAGCGCCAGGTGTGCAGGGTGTGCAGGTACTGGCCCGCGTCGTTGACGAGCTGGATGCCCTCCGGCGCCTCCGCTCCACTCAGGAAGTGGCGGACCGTCTCGAGCGCCTGCTTGACCGTCATCGACATGGCGAGCTCCAGGAAGGGGACGCGCCCCAGGCCGGTAGTTGTACCAGCCCGGGGCGCTCACGCCGCGATCACGACGGATCGACGACGACCATGCCGAAGCCGTGGTCGCCATCGAAGTCGACCTCGGCGAGCGTCACGGCGTTCGCCGTGGCACCCGTGATCGCGCGGTGCAGGTACCCGACGATGCGAGCGCCAGGGTTTGCCAAGGCCGCCGAAGCGAGGGTGCAGATCTGCGGCCCGTACACGACCAGTGGCGTCCCTGCCACAAGGCTCGTAACGCCAGTCGGCAGGAAGACCCGCGCGAAAACAACGCCGCGGCCGCACGTTGCGCGGACGTCGCCATCGATCGGAACAAGACGGGTCGCGTTGCTGCCACCGATCGGCTCATCCGTGCTGACCGTCGCGATCTGCGCGGCGGTCATGCCGTGTTGCGGCTTCACCGGGGAGTTCTGCGCCGCGAGGACGACGAACGCGCGCGCGAAGCTCTGGTTCGTGTCGGCGGCGACCGTTGCCGTGCTCATCAGCGCAGTTGGCGTCTGGATGACACCGCGGACGCCGTTGCTGTCGAGCGTCGCCATCCCGGACTTGGTGTAGTCTGTGGCGACGACGGTCGTCTGCTGGGCGGTCGCGATCACGGGGAGAGAAACGAAGACGTCTCCGACGTGCACGCCGCGGCCGAGAAGGACCCCAGTCGTGTTGCGGACCGTCATCTTCGAACCCATCGGGCCCTTCGTCAGGAACTGGACGAGGTGCCCGTGGGGCTGCGTGGAAGCTGCTTGCATGTGTGTGTGCTCCTTGCTCTAGGTGGTCAAGGGGATCAGCCGGTCTGCGCCGTCTGGTCGGCCGTCGGGTAGACGATCGCGTGGCGGCGGCGGGAGCGGCAGAAGAAGTTGCTCCAGAGGTCGAGGAGCGACACCCACACGTCCGGCTGCTGCGGCAGGAAGTACGGGGCCTTCATGTTGAAGAAGTGATCCACGTGGAAGAACATCTTCAGGAACGGCTTGTTGATGAGGTAGTACCGCGGGCCGACGATGTCGGCAGCGGCCTCCGTCTTCAACGTGGTCACCGGCGTGTTGCCGTCCGGGTACAGCGCGGCGTTGTCGAGCGCCTCGATGTACGTGATCGGGATGCCGTCGAAGTTGACGCCACCGAAGTCGCCGTCGTTCCGGCCCATCGTCCGGTAACGCTCGTTGCCGGCCTCGAGGTTCTGCTCGTAGAGCCAGATCCCGTAGTCCGAGGCCGCGATGAACGACGGCGCGTCGAACGCCTGGTTCTTGCCACCGCCGCGCGGGAGCGGCGACGCCTTCGTCTTGCGACGCGCGCGCGCGAGCGACCGGTTCAGGTCGTTCGGCGAGCTGTCGTGGGTCGACTTGACCTTGCCCGCGCTCGTGTACCCGTAGCGCTGGTTGTCCCAGTTCGGGTACGTGGTCGGCGAGAGCTGCTGGAGCGTCGTGAAGCCGGGGAAGAGACCCGCGGCGCTGCCGCTCTGCGCGGCCGAGAACTCGTTGACGAAGCACGGCACCGAGTAGTGCATCGCGTCCGCCGTCGCCGTCGCCGACTCCATGAGCGTCGCGTTCGGCTGGGCCCAGATGCGGGCCTCGATGCCGTTCGACACGCCCGTCATGAGGTTCTCGCGCTTCTGCTCCTTGATGCGCTTGAACGTCTGGAACCGGCTCGTGTCCGAGAACTGGCTCGAGCCCTGGAGGTCGACTTCGGCCTCCGTCCACGACATCTTGCCACGCTCGAATCGCCACGGCGACTCGTGCATGGTGAGCGTGTTGGTCGCGTTGAACGTCTCGACCTGGCCCGGGAAGTACGACCCGAAGTCGAAGTCGCCGGTCAGGTAGATGCTGTCGGTGATCTTGGTGCCACCTTGCAACATCTTCTTCATGTCGCCCTCCATGAAGTAGGAGAGCGAGTAGTTGATCTTCGTCAACTCGTTGAGGATCTCTTCCGGACCGCTGTAGAGCGCGGGCCCGGTCGACGTGTACCAGTCGTTGAAGCCCGGGAGGGCGTTTCCGAGTGCCATGTGTGTGTGTTGGAGTGCGGGAATCAGCGGAACCGACTGCGCGCGATCTCAGCCGCCGATTCGCCGTTCTTTAGCCGCAGGTACGCGTCCCACTCGGGATCCTTGATCTCGCGCTCTGTGTGCGTCGAACCGGGGTTCGTCGGCGGGGCGACCCGCGCCTTGGGCTTCGAGGGCTTCGTCTCGCCGTGGAACTCGATCGCCGCTGCGTCTCGCATGGCCGCCTCGACGTCCGTCGGGGAGTAGTCGCCACGCGTGATCCAGCGCGCGACACGTTCCCGGACCGAGGCATACCTCTCGTCGTCCTTGAGCCCCGGGAACTGGCCCTGGAGGCTCGTGCGCGCCTGGGTCTCCTGCATCTGCCGCAGCTGCTCGGCCAGCGCACGCATCGTGTCGTGCTGCTCGGTCGACGGCTGGGGCTGATCGCCCAGGAGGTCCAGAATCGCCTGGGTCCCCTCGTCGTCGATGCCGTTCCGCTGAAGCGCGTCGACCAGACGGGACCGTTTGTCTGAGCCCTTCTCGCCGCCCTCGGGTGCCCCCTCTGCGGCCTTCGGCGTGCCCGCCGGCTGGCTCGGTTGGGCCGCGTCGGGTGCCCCCTTCGCCTTGCCCTTCGCGCCCGACAGCTCGTCGAAGCGCGCCTGCATCGTAGCGAGTTGCGCGGTCCACGCAAGGAGCTCCTCGCGCGGCAGGGCCTTCGCGGCCTCCTGCATGCCCGCCGGGACCTTGAAGCGCTTGGCTAGGCCCTGGAACGTCTCCAGGTCCTTGGGCGTCACACCGGCCGCGGGAGAGGCCTTCCCGGGGGCGGGCTCGGGCGCGTCGTCCTCGAGCTCGCCCTCGGCCTCCGCGGCGGCCGCGCGCTCCGTCGCCGGCGCGGGCGTCCCGGTGATCGGGTCGTCCGGGCCCACGAACTTGCCGTTCACGTCCCGGGCCGTCCCCTTGCGCAGGTTCTGGTACACGACCCAGTCCGGGTCGACCGGGGGCGCCGGCGGAGCCGCCAGCGGGGCAGGCGCGGTCAGGGGCTCGGGGGCGGTGGTGGTCTTCGTCATGATGCTCTCACGTCCACGCAAGGTAGGTGTCGCCGGCGTCCTTCGACGCGGCAGCGTTGCGCTTGACCGTCTCCTCGCTCGTGTAGACGGGGCGCAGCTCGGACGGGTCGTCCGGGTCGGGGATCCAGCGGTCGGCGATGATGCCGCTCGCCGCCGGGTCCTCGTTGGCTGGCTGGGGCGCCTGCTGGTGGCAGACGAACTCCCGGAAGTGCTTCACCGCCAGCGTCGGGTTCGACGCCAGGCGGCGCCACCGGCGGCCGTCGACCCACGTCGAGGCGCCGATGTCGATGGCGTCCTCGAACGCCATGTAGATGTCGCGACGCTCCTCGCGGCCGTCGTCGCTGATGAACTCGTAGAGGGGCACTACTTCTTCTCCTTGGCGGGACCCGCCATCTTCGGTGCCGGGGGCTTCGGACCGCCGCCCTTGCCGCCGCCGGCGTTGATGCTGATCGACGGCTTCTTGTCGGGCGACGAGACCTGACCCGCGCCCTTCGGCTCGGGGTTCATGAGCGCGACCGACTGGCCGGCCTGGGCGAAGTCGAAGTTCTTCTCCCAGCCCTTCATGTCGAAGAGCTCGCCGAGCTTCTTCGTGATTGCGTCCCACTTCACCCACGGGAAGATCGGCGCGGCCTGCACGACCTGCATCGTGTGCCCCATCAGCTCGATGAACTCGCCGCGGCGGCGCGCGGTGTTCCGCTTCTGCATCGAGCCCGGCTCGATCGAGAGCTCGAGGTCCGAGAACGTGTAGCCCTCGTCCTTGTCGTGCGAACCGCCCGAGAACCACATCTCGACCGACGGCGCCAGCCCCGCACCCTCGACGGGCGCGAAGTCGTCCGGCCCCACAGGGAAGACGATCTTGTCGTCGTGGTAGAGATACCACGCGATCGACTTCAGGATCTCGGACGCGTACTTCTCGACTCGCGAGATGACGTACCCGAGCCGCACCGACGCGGCGTCGTTCGCGATCGCGTTCTCCGTCGCCGTCGCGATGCCGGTCACGTTGCCGAGCACGGCCTCGCTCAGGCCCGACGAGCGCTCGAGCCGGTCACGCACGTACTGCGTCTGGCCGATCTGCTGCTCCGTCGCGCCCCCGATCTCGATCTCCTGGATGTCGCCGCGCTCGATCCCCTGCAGCGCCACCATCCAGCCGTGCAGCGCGCTGTTCAGCCGCTTCGCGTCCTCCGCGTCCGACTGGTTCACCGCGACGAGGCGCTTGTAGTTCTTCGCGCTCTCCGTGACCGAGTGCTCGAGCGAGTTCAGGTCGCGCACCTGCTGCTCCGTCACCGCGAGCGGCGCGAGCCGCATCGGGCTGTTCGGCACGGGGTACACGCCGCCCAGGTGGTACGGGCCCGTCTCCGGGCCGTAGAACGGCCGCGGCTTGCGCACGAAGTCCGTTGTCGGCACGCCGTCCGTGTCCTTCAACAGGAGCGTGAAGATCGTCCCGTTGTACCCGCTGTCCGGGTTGTACTCGTCCTCGTCGATCGAGTACGAGCGCACCCAGAACTCGCACAGGAGCAGATCGTCGCGCTGCGGCGTCTCTCCCATGCCCATCTCGCCCATCAGGCTCGGCACGCCACTGAGGGCCGTCGCCTCGCGGAGGAGCTTCTTGTTCCACGAGTTGTCGAGCTCCGCGCGCGCCAGGAGCTCGTGACGCGGACGGAAGAACTTGTGGCCCGCGAAGCGCGCCTCGCTGTAGTCCTCGCACGCGGGGTCGAAGAAGAACATCCACGGCGCAATGCGCGCCAGCGTCGGCCACATCGGCTTGTCGGGCTCCGATGCCCCGAAGTTCGACATCGACGCGCCCTCGCCGCCGTCGCTCTTCTCGAACCGCTCGCGGATCTCCTGCGGCATGCGCTCGATCTGCGCCGCCGTCAGGTTCGAGCGCTGCGACACGAGCGCGACGGAGTCGAAGAAGAACTGGTCGACCACGAGCCGCTCGAACGTGTCGAGGAACTTCGAGTCCTTCATCCAGCGCGTCAGGCCCGCGCGGATCGAGCGCGCCACCTCCTCGGGCGACCCGCCGCGCGCGCTCGACACGTTCGTCTCCGGGTTCGTGAACAGCGCCTGCGGCAGCATGATCGACACGTAGTCGAACGAGTGGTTCGCCACGTCCGTCACGTTCGACGTGTGCGCCGACCCGAAGTACTTGCCGTGGTAGTTCGTGATCCGCTCGCGTAGGCCAGCGGTGAACGACCGCATGAACTGGTCCGCGTAGTCGATCTCCTTCTTGATGGTCTCGGCTGTCCAGTTCATTGCTCGAAGATCTCGAATCCGCCCATGATCTCACCGATGCTGCCCGGGGGGGCGAGCCTCGGCCTCGCGCGGCGCACCGTGAAGTTGCGGTGCAGCCACCAAGCCATGTATCGCATCGTGTCGCAGCCGTGGTCCGGGACGTTCGCGGGCTCCTCGTGCGGCTGCTCGCCCGGCTTCTGCGTGCGGTACACGTAGCCAGGGATCTCCTGGACCAGGCAGCTGGGAGCATACCCGAGCGACGTGTCGCGTCCTTCCACGAGAGCGTGGGAGGAGATCATGATCCGCGGCGCGAGGTCCTCGCGCTCGCTCGGGTGGACCCGCGGCGCCGGCTGGAACAGGGAGTTCGTCAGGTTCACCGACGCACGCCAGAAGGACATGCCACGGTCCTTGGACTTCGAGACGCCGACCGCGATGTCGCTCGAGCGGCCGCGCTGATACCCGAACCGCTGGTTGAACGCTCGAATCGACGACGGGTCCTCGGAGTCGCAGACCAGCGTGTCGAGGTCGTACCGCTTGTGCGCCTTGAGCGCGATCTCGGACCACCACTCGATGGTTTGCTGCGTGCGGTAGACCTCCTCGATCAGGTACATCCGCCGCATCGAGTCGATCGCCCAGACCTGCAAGGTGCCCGGCGCGTTGAACCCGAAGTCGATCGCGCCGGCGAAGAAGTCCACCTCGACGCTCGGTGCCAGCGGGTGCGACGGAGGCAGCAGGACGCGCCACTTCCTCGTCCGCTCGTCCTGCACCGCGCGCAGGTCCACGACGTTGCGCGACATGTCGAAGGCCGGGAAGATCGCGCCCTGCGCCGTCTTCCAGAGCCCGAGCACGTACCTGTCGTAGTTCGGGCCGGTGTAGATCGCCTTCACCTGCGAGGTGTAGTCGAGGCCCTTGCGCTTGAACCGCCCGAGCGCCGCGTCCCAGAAGGCCGGGTTGTCGCGCCATGTCGTGACGATGCGCCGGAACCGGCCGTCGAGGCACCCCTGGTTCGCCCAGTGCATCTCGTTGCCGGGGTTGCAGTCCATGAGGAACAGCTTGAACGGGCAGCGGTTGCCCCGCAGGCCGCGGCCGAGCTGCTCGACGTTGGAGAGCTCGACGCCCTCGTCGGTCACCTCCATGAAGTAGATCACGTCCCACTCGGTCGACAGCGTCCGACCCGGGCGGTCGAATCCGCGCATGACGATGCGCGCGTCGTTCTTGTAGACGTACTCCTTGCGGTGCCCGCGCGTCATCGCGCGCTCGTTCAGGAACTCGTGCTCGGGCGGCAGCACGTCGTCCTCGAACGTCGCCTTGAACGAGTCGGTGAGCGACTCGAACGTCTGCCGGATCACGAGGATGCGGATGCCTGGGAAGTTCTCTGCGAGTAAATGCAGGAACGTCGCAATTGAAAACGTTTTCCCAGTACCGACGCGCCCCTCTGTGAGGTAAGGAATTGGAGCTTCAATCCACTCTTCGCCGTGGTCGTTGACGATCTTCCTGCGCGCCTTCGGGAACTGGTAGCAGTCCGCGGCCCGCTCGTACTCGTCGTCGTCGTAGTAGTTCAGCGGGCGGCCGAGCTCGGACTCGATCGCCTTCTGGCGCCGCATCCCCTCTGTGAGCGGGACGAAGAACTCGCGCCAGACGCCGCCACGGATGACGACCTTACGAGGAGCTACGGCGACCAAAGCGGCTCGTCGAAGAGGACAGGAGGGACTTCGCGTTCACGCGCAGCGTGAACGAGAGCCGCTCGCGCGTCTCGTCCTTGCGCTGCAACGTCCACTCGACCATGTACGACCGGCCGCCCTCAAACCACGACCCGTCGACTTGGTCGTCGAACTGGAACCCGACCGCGTCGACGCCCCAGTCGGACTCGTCACGCACGAGCGACCCGTAGATCGTCCTGCGCGGCTCGGGGTGGTCCGTCGCCAGGTGGATCGGCATGCGGCCCGTGACGTCGAACAGCCAGCGCTCGACTTGCAGCACGTCTCGCCGGTCGACGAGGGACCCGTCGGCCCAGTAGATCCGCGCCATCGCGCGCACCGACTGGCCCTCGAACGGCGTCGACACCACCTCGCCGGTGCGGGCGCTGTGGCTCTCGGGGCTCGCCTGGATGCGCGCCGCGCGCGCCGTGCGCGCCACCATGACCGGGCGCCCGTCGTCCAGCGCGCCCTCGCGCGCGACCACCAGGCTCACGCCGCCGCCCGTGCCGTAGATGTAGCCGCCTTCGAAGCCGGCGATCTCGACGGGGGCACTCGAGAGCCCGATGCTCAGCGCGAGTTGCGAGGTGATGTCCGCCATGTCACTGCGCCACGTTGAGGAAGAGCGTCAGGTCGTCCGTCCCGTTGCACGTGATCGACAGCCCGTTGCCCACGATGCCCACCGGCTCGGTGGCCGACGGAGCGCCCGACGCGTAGTTCGTCAGGTGCACGTTCGTCGCCGTGAACGAGCCGGTCGCCGACGCGTCGATGATGAACTTGTAGGTCCACACGTCCGCGCCGCGGCCCGAGTTCGCGACGTCGGTGTCGTTGATCTTCGGGTAGCCCGCCTCGACGGCGGTCAGCGAGCCGACGATCTTGTTCAGCATGGCCGAGCGGGTGTCCGCCGTGCCGATCGCCGTGTCGCCCGTCCCGAGCTCGATGCCCGTGAACGCGTTCGTGAGGGACGTGTCCGCGATGCGCTGCGCGAAGTGCAGCTTGCCCGCTGTGGTCTGGTGGATCGTCATACGAGGTCCGTGCCGTTGAAGTTGTCGTACTGCGTCGTGGCGCCGGTGAATAGGTGAACCTGCGGCGACGGGGTCTGCGGCGAGCCGGGGTCAATCGAGCCGCCGAGTGACTGGTACTGCTCGGCCCAGCGCACGTAGGCGTTGCGCAGGTGCGTCGCGGGACGCGACGAGCCGCAGGCGTTCTTCACGATGTTCGCGAACGTCGCGAGGAAACGAATGCCGCCTGCGCCGTCGCCCAGCACGCCGCCGCGGTTCTCGAGCCGCACGCGGCTACGCAGGATCGAGCCGACCGTGCCCGGCACGGCCTGCCCGAACAGCGCGTTGTTCAGCGGGTCGGCGCAGATGGCCGCGTTGCCCGGCGACGGGCCGATGCCGCCGATCGTCTCGCCTCCGAACACGATGAACGCACGCGACCCGAGGTTCGTGCCTGACTCGGCCTGGACGTTCTCGTCCATGTCGAGGTACTGGCACCCCGAGAGCTCGAACGGCGACGCGCCCCAGCTGCCGGCGTCGACGTCGATGTCGTTGTCGCCAATGTAGGCGTACCGGAACCCGTAGAACTCGCCCGAGCCGGGGAAGGTCTCGTGCGCGTAGTACCCGGCCTGGTTGCCGCGCACGTTCAGCTTGAGGAACGCGCGGTTGTACGTGTTGCCGCCCGAGACGCCCTGCACTGGACCGCGGTGCAGGTTGCCCTCGAAGAAAACCGAGCCCGTGACGCAGTACAGGACGAAGTCCGATCCGCCGAGGCCGTTGAAGGCCATGCCGTTGACCGTGTTTCCGACGATCGCGCACAAGCCGTGGCTCGGGCCGTCGCTGCGCCCGTCGCCGTCGCCGCCGTTGCGCGGCCGCTGCGTGCTCTGGAGCATCCCGTTCCCCACGCCAGGCGCGGGGCACAGGTTGTCGTACATGCGGAAGATCGGCCCGTGCCCGTCGACGTAGTAGAACTGCTGCTGCGCGGGGCAGCTGACCGTCCCGCGGATGTCCCACGCGCCGGGATTATTGAACCGCGAGATGCGGTACTGGTAGGTGTCGCCGAGCGGCTGTCCCGTGCTGTCGGTGAACTCGAGGCCGTCGAGGTAGTTCAGCCCGTGGTGCAGCCCGTTGCCCGGGACCGTCGAGCCCGTCGCGCCCGACCCGAAGATCCAGTACTGCGACGTGATCCCGGGGAACAGCGTGACGTCGGGCTTCGTGACGTCGAGGTCCACGAGGTGGATGTTGTCGAGGAAGATCTGCCGGCGACCGTTGAAGTTCTCCGACTTCACCTCGGCGAAGCGGATCTCGCCCACCGTGCGCACCGCGCCGTTGCCGATGATCCACAGGTCACGCACGACACCGGGGTAGAAGTTCCCGTTGATCGCGTGGTGGTCGTTCCACGACACCATGCCCGCGTGCCGGGAGTTCACCTGGTGCCCGAACGTGCCGCCGAAGAACAGGCGCGAGCGCGAGGGCTGCAGGTGCTCCATCACGTCGACGCGCACCCCGAGCCCGCGGTCGAGCCATTTCACGTGCGGCCGGATGTAGTAGATCCCGTTCGCGCTCGCGGTCGTGTCGCACACCCCGAAGGCGTTCGGGTCGGTGACCGACGACGACGGGTTGTTGCGCTGGACCCAGAGCTTCTGCGCGAGGTGTGCCGCGATCCCGACGCCGTTCATGCGCGCGTCGTCGCTGCCGCCCACGAACAGGCGCGCGACGTCCCCGTAGACCGCCGCGACGCTGTTGAGCAGCGTCGAGCTCCACGCGCCAGTGTTCGTGGGATTGGTCCAGTTGTTCGGCCACGGCAGCGGAAGCGTCAGCGAGTGCGCGACGTCCTCGATCCGGTCGTTGTAGACCTGGTAGTCCGCCGTCGCCGGCATGTTGTTCACGCTCGAGCCCGCGCTCATCGCCGGCGGGATCAGGTTGCGCGTGTCCGTGCTGCCCAGGATGACCGCGGTCCACCGGCAGAAGCGCGTCGGCTCGCCGACGACGCCGTGCGAGCTCGAGACCATCTCGACCACGACCCACTTCTGCGAGCCGACGAAGCCGCTCGTGTTGACGCGGAAGGGCTCCTGGCCCCACCGCTGCCCGGCCTGGATCGTGATCGTCCCCGTCGTCGACCCCGGCGAGTTCACGAAGTAGTAGTCGCCACTGGACTCCGTGCCCACGACCGCGTTGGGCGAGTACGCGCGCAGTGTGATGACCACGTCCTCGGTGAACAGCGTGTCGGGCCCGAGGTCCGCGATGAGGTAGTTCGTCTCCGCCGCGCTGCTGAACGCGCTCTTCGTCGGACCGCGCCCGAAGACCTCGGACGGGAAGTAGAACTGCGGCCGCAGGTTCGCACCGCCGTTCCCCGCGTCGTTGCTGATGACCGTCCCCGCGCATGCGCTCGGGGTCCCGATCGTGCAGTTGACCGGGTTCGTCAACGTCAGCGTGTAGGTCTCGACCGCCTCGATCGCGAGGTCGTCCTTCGCCCGGATGGTGATCGTGATGCTCGACTCGCCAGGCTGGAACGTCACCGAGTTGCTGATGACCGTGTTGCCGATCAGCACCTCGTAGTCGTCGCCCGCGGTCGCCGTGCCGCTGAACGCAAGGTCCACCGAGAAGACCTGATTGATGTTCGTCGCCGCGGGGTCCACGACCTCGACGTCGACCGTCACCGCGGTCGTCGCTTGCTCGTAGATCGCCAGCACCGAGGACGCCGAGAAGCGCACCACGGGGCTCGGCAAGTCGTCGTTGACGATCGTCGACGTGTGCACCGTCGTCGTCCCGAGCGTGTACACCGCGCCCGTGTTCGATGCCGGGTTGTGCGGCACGAGTTGCAGCTGGATCGTCTCGTTCGATTCGGTGATTGCGTCCTCGAGCGACTGGATCCCGATGGCGGCCGAGGTGCTGCCGTTCGGGATCGTCACCCGGCGCGCGACGCCGCCGGGCCACGAGATGATGGCGTCCTGCCCCGCCGCGTTCGGCGTGACGATCGCCGTGCCGGCCACCCCGATCGGGATCTGGAGCCCGCCGTGGTTCGGTTGCGCGTCCCCGAACTCGTCCTCGACCTTGACCACGACCCCGACCCCGAGACCCTCGTCCATCGACGAGGTGGCCGCCGCGAAGCTCACCACGACCGCGAGCTCGTCGTCGTTCAGGACCCGGATGGTGTGCGTGCCCTGCGCCCCGATGGACGCGAAGCCCGTCACGTTCTGCAGCGTCAGGACGAGCTCCTCGTCCGTCTCGACCGACGCGTCGTACAGCGACTGCACGACCACGTAGCGCGACAGCGGGCCCGTCGGCGTGAACGTCAGCACCTGCAGCGGGGGCGGCGCCAGCAGGTCAGGCCCGAACGCCAGCGTGGCGTTGGCGTAGTCCGCCGCGACCTCGACCGTGACGTCCGCCACCGGCGCCGAGGTCATCGTCACCTCGATCAGGTACTGCGCGAAGCTGCCCGACGGCGTCGCCGGGCTCGGGTTGCCCTCGTAGAACTCCGTCTCGGCGAGCGCGAAGTTGATGCGCGGGTTGCCGACGTCGAAGATCCGGATCCGGGCTCGGGACGGGGTGCCCACGGACCAGCCGTCCGCGTCCGGGTCGCCGGCCGCGAAGATGTCGATCCAGGCCGTCTCGTTGCCCTCGGTGAGGCTGGCGTCCGTCTTCGCCTGGAACTGGGCGACCGCGACCGTCGACCCCGGCGTGAACGTGAACCACGGCGCATCGTTGCGCCACTCGAAGTCGTCACCCTCCGTCGCCGTCGACGTCACCGTGTCCAGCGTGATCGGCACCACGGTCGGGACGTCAAACGGCCGCGTCGTGGTCGCCACGACCAGCACGCTCGCGCCCTCCTGCACCTCGTAGATCGAGGCAGAGAGCGAGATGAAGCGCGCCTCGCCGCCGCCCCCGCCGCCCGGCGAGCTCGGTCCAAGCGAGAACGTGCCCTCGAGCGTGATGTCGAAGTTGTTCATGGGGCAGGGATCGCGTCCGCCGATTGCGGTGTGGCCACACGGTCAGCGCGCACGCGGCCGCCATACCCGGGGGTCGTGTTCGTGCCCTGCGTCGCGTAACCCCCGGCCTCGCCCTCGGGCAGGTTGTAGGGCGCGACCGACCACGACGTAGTCCGCGGCTCGGTCACGTCGACCACGAGCGGGTGCAGCGGCCGCGGGGCCCAGGCGAGCGAGTCGTGGCTCATGTCTGCGTGTACGTGCTCGAGGTCCCGCTGTTCGAGATGACCGCGAACTCGGACTGGTCCTGGTAGACCGCCGAGCTCGTGCCCACCACGACGTCGTACAGGTTGACCCGCGACGTGCAGTCGTAGAGGTACATCGTGGCGCCGCCGAGCACCTGGAACCCGCAGGACTGCGTGTCCTCGTCGAACGCGGCCGACTGGCCCGCGTCACACCCGACGTTCCACGAGAACGTGGCCGTGTTGATGTCGGCCCATTGCGGGCCCATGTTCATCCACGCCTTGCACCCGATCCGCAGGATCGACATGCCGTCGTGGACGCTCGAGCCGTTCGCCGCGTCGTTGCCGTCGAAGTACCCGTTCCACGCGTACTCGTTCCGCACCTCGACCGCGTTCGTCGTCACGTTCGAGCCGTTCACGACGTAGCTGAAACCGTCGTTCCGGTTGCGCATCGCGC
>JACCDT010516281.1_pt1 | contig 26415 bp, 19 predicted proteins | sample 7446291 | NCBI WGS metagenome assembly JACCDT01 (sample SAMN15323446, study PRJNA562643) | freshwater metagenome | isolation source: river surface water | place: USA:Blue River Watershed | collected 2017-08-17 | reverse complement strand
TATTATGCGCCCCGTTGTCAAGACCACTAACCAATCAATTTAAGAAACAAACTAAGCCGCGTATTTCGCCTGTTTTAGTTTAGCTTGTTTTTCGTATTTGGCTCGGTCTTTCTCCTTTTTAATTTTGTGGGCTGCAATTGAGCAGCAAAGTTGGGTAAATTGACCATCGTTAGCAGCGCGGCATTCTTTATAGACGCTCATCGGTGGCCGGTACTCTAGCGCAGAGTGAAGCCGTCGCTCATTATAATATTTGACGAACTTCCTAACTTCAGCGTTTAGCTCTTTAACAGTTTCGACTCCATGCATGAAGATGCTGCAATACTTGATGGTGCGCCAGAAGCGCTCAATCCAAACGTTGTCAGCCCAGCGCCCTTTACCGTCCATAGAGATTTGGATGTTGTGCTCTTTGAGCTTGTTTATCCACTCATGGCTGGTGTACTGCACTCCCTGATCTGTGTTCATAATTACAGGGGCACCGTATTTAGCGATGCAGCGCTCCAAGCAGCGGACACAGGGTTCGGTATCCAAGGTGTTACTAACTTCATAATCCAGGATACAGCGGCTATAAATGTCAATGATTGCAATTAAATACATGTAGCCAGACGGCAATTTTACGTAACTTATGTCAGTCGACCAAGCCATATTGGCTTGGTTAATAACCAGGTTTTTCAGTAAATACGGATATTTGTACAGTGACTTTTTATTCTTGCTTAAATTGCGTTTAGGGATAATTCCTTTAATCCCAATTTTGAGCATGAGCCGGCGCACCCGCTTGCTGTTAACTAAAAACTTATAATAAGTCCGAAGATCTTGTGTAATCATCCGATAACCTTTACTTTGATCTTCCGTCCAAATTTTAATAATGGCATCAATAAGCTGCTGATCATCAGTCGGGCGGGGTTCATAGTAGAAGCTACTCCGGCTAACCTTTAGTAACTCGCACTGCTTGCGTAAGCTAAGTTGGCTTGTACCATGATGCTTTTGCACAAACGCACGACGGTCTATTTCGCGAATGTGCTCTGGAACTTTTTTAAATAATCAATTTCCATTGTGAGCTGGCCAATTTGCTGATAGAGTTTTTGCTCCTTAGCTTCGCTCGTGTTAGCCTTAGCTTCTTTACTGTAAACTTGGGCGCCGTTTTTAATTAACTCGTCTCGCCACTTGCTAATTAGAGACTTTGAGACATTAAACTCAGTCGCGATTTCCTCGTAGGTTCTATCGCCTTTTATTGCCTCGAGGGCTACTTTGAATTTAAAACTATTTTCGTAATTAGATTTTCTAGCCATTTTTACACCTTTTTTAGAGTAGTATATTTTATCAAACGTTGGCTAGTTTGTTTCTTAGTTACTGGTACTGATTTCGGGACTCATTATAAACAATAAATGAAACACTTCGAAAAAACTTTCATAATAATCTTCTTTTTTATAAAATAGCTATTATGTTCATGAATTATTTAAACATGCAAACTAACAACACCTATTAAAGATAGCTATTATAGTGCTCACACGATAGAATTAATGTTACCTTTAGTTACATCAATAAATATACAGCACTCAAATCTGCTCTACAATGCTTAACCCACGCAATATTATGTGGCTATAGATCACAAAAGCATTGCAAATATGAGAATAAAGTTCAAATACAACATGAAAGAAAGAACACTAAATGTTAAGAAATTCGTTAAATCAAATGTGGAGGATTGATGTTGAGTTAAAGTATAAATATTTAGAGCCATTCACTCATCAAGCTGAATCTCTCTAAAGATAAGTTGAAGAACAAAAAAATTTGAAAGCCGCTGTCGTATACCTAGTTAACTTAGACCACTTTATTACAATTAGATTAAGTAACCAAGAGCGTCAACCAGTGTCATAAATAGTAACACTGGTTAACCCTCAAAATAAATAGGTAAAACATTACTAACTACGTAATGTTTTACGATTAACAGTTATCCCAACCACTCTCTGTAATGTTACATTTAGCATAAGATCTTGATGAATAAGGAATACTTACTGCACCTGTAGTGTAAATAGGTGTGCTATTTACTGCTTTTGCCTGTGCCGCAAATTGCAAAACTCCAGTATAACTTAACACCGTAGGCTGATAACGAATTACCAAAGAACAAGACGCATTAGGTGCCAATACAATTGATTTTGAGGTTCCGCTTACTAAGCACGTAGAGCGATACAGATCAAAACCAAACTCATTACTTGGAAATTTTCCTGCAACATTGATTGACTCCAGTTGAAAGCTCGATTGATTAGTAAATAATACACCATATAGACCAAATTGATTGCCAGGAATATCTATTAAGCTATTATTCCATTTAATACTTGATGCTGGTAGCTGTTCTAATTTCAAACTAACATTAACAGGATTAATTTTCCATAAATCAGCCCCAACTCCAGAATAATCTGATGTAATCTTTCCGCCAAATAACCAAACGTTACCCGAGTTATCAACTTTAGCATTAGAAAACATTCTAGAACCAACAAAAGCGTTGCTGCTAGTACCTTTAGTCCCATATGTCGGTAAAACACCACTTAATGTTTGTGATCCACCGATTAAAGCCCACATCCCTGTTGAAACATTGTAACGCCATAAATCAGCACCTATCCCAGCGCCGCCTCCAGAAGCACCACAGGAATTATTACCACCGTATAGCCAGAAATTACCACTTGTATCAACCCAAGAAGCCGCTGCAGAACGCGAGCATGGAATATTACCAGCACTTTCCACACCTAATCCGCCGTAAATACTTGGCTGCGTACTACTTTGACTTCCTCCCATCCAAGTCCATTGGTTGGTATTAGGATTAAATTTCCATAAATCATTTTTATATAAATTAGCCGCACCATTTTCTTGACCACCAAACAACCATAAATCACCAGATTTATCCGTCCATGTTGCAGGTGTCATAGTTCTTCCACTTGGTATGTTTGTAGCACTCGCAACACCTAATGTACCATAACTTCCAACCTGTGTAGTTTTCTTGTTTATATCCATATATTTGGCGGTACTAATTGGACTCATCAATGCCCATTGCTTAGTTGCTACGTTAAAACGCCACATATCGTTTCTAACAACTATAACATCACCCTTTACTTTTGGAGCAGACTCATCGCTAGTACCACCAAAAAGCCATAAATTACCAGACACATCAGACCATGTTGTACCAGAATATCTTGATCCAGGAGTATTTCCACTACTTTCAACTCCAACTGTAGTACTATACGTTGATTGTTGATAGCTAAGATTTGTACCAGATACCCAAGTCCATTGCTCAGTACTTACATTAAACATCCAAAGATCATTGTAATAGAATGCCGCAGAGTCTGAACCAAAAGGAGTTGTCACTGGCACATAGCTTGTACCACCAAACAGCCATAAATTTCCATCCTTATCTTTCCAAGTATAAGCATCACTTTTTGGGGCCGGAGTATTTGTTTTTGCGGCAGTTCCTTTTTTACCAAAAACTGCTGCTACATTTGGTGTATTACTACCACTAACCCATTTCCAAGTTTTATCATTTGGATTATATTTCCACATGTCATTGTAATAACGTTTATAATTGGAGGTACCAGATTCGCCACCAAAAATCCAAACATTACCAGAGTTATCCGTCCACATAGCGTAATTTGAACGAGCTTTTGGATAATTAGCCGTGCTAGCTACGCCTTTGGTACCATATACCCCAACTGCATTTAATTTGGACTCGCCACTCATCCAAGTATACGAAGTCTGATCTCCACTTGCAACAAACTCACTAGCACTTAATTGTTTTGCATTATTAACTCCAATTTGCTGTAACGTGTTTCCATTATTATTAGAACCACCACTATTACATGCAACCAGAGTAGTAATTAAAGGCAGTACGACTACCAAGATTCGTTTATTATTCACTCACATCACCCATCAACAAATAATTAAATTAAAACAATATCACAAGCACAAAACAAATGTCACAAATTGTGACATTTGGCTAAATTTCAGATTAAATAAACAAAATAAAACTGTAAACTTACTACTTGCTATACCCTCTAGATGAATAAGGAACTACTATATTTTGGGATTTAGTAATCGATGATCCAATTTCAGGAATTGCTTGAACCGTGAACTGTATATTTCCTCCAAAATCTAATTTGGTTGGTTCATACTTTATCACCAACGAACAAGATGCTGATGGACTAAGCACTACTGACTTATTTTTCCCATTAAAGCATGTTGAACGATACAAATCAAAACTAAATTCATCGCTTGGAAACTCTCCAAATATATTTATATTTCCCAAATTTATACTTGATTGATTTGTGACAATAAAACCTAATAGTCCAAACTGATCACCTGGAATGTTCTCCAAGGTATTGTTGCCCCATGATGTTATTTGAGAAGCTGTCATTTCTTTAATTGATAATGACGAAGGACCGCCAAAAACAACTCCATTCAACTTCTTCATGTTAGTATTATTTTTAACAACTTGCCAGTCGGAAGCATCTTTGGAGGTTAAGACGGAACCATCTGATGCAACAGCAAGATATGTATCATCATTACTGCTATAGGAAACTTTAGTAATTGACTTACCGTACACACCCATTTGAAGAGTCCAATTTAACCCATCATTTGAAGTTGCAACAACATTCTGACCTGTAGCAATAAAAATACCATTTAAGAAATTAATTGATAACATCTTTTGACCAGATAATGTCTTAGGCTTGTGAACAACCCAATTTACTGAATCTGTAGATGTAACAATCTCACCAGTCTCACTCAAAACAACAAATGTCCCATTCCCAGCTGTTACACCAACAAAACCTGATGTACCGGAAAAACCATGCGGCGCAGGGTAAGTACCTTGAGATGCCATAACTCCTGACCAATCAACACCATCACCAGAAATAGCTAAAACTCCGTCACCATATGTAGAATCACGACCAACTGCAACGAATCCAGTTTGAGTCATGCCTTTTGCGGAGTATACATCTGGTATATAATGATATTCATATGTCACCGCAACAAAGTTTTCCGATATACGACCACCACCTTTAACACTTCGTGACTGAAAATCACCATTAGAGGTAGGAGAGATGATTGTTCCCTTATCCCCAACAATAACATACCTAACACCTTGGCCTACATTATTTACAACAATATCATTCAAATTAGAATTTGAAACAGTTCTAAAATTCCAACTAACACCATCAGCAGACACTCCAAATTTTCCAGCGTCTCCAAGTGCTATATACATATTCTGTGTAGCAGGATTGTCTTGAGTTGGATATAAATTTAAAACGCCATTATCATCGGCGGCATTGATAGAATAATTAACGGAATTCAAATTATAATTTGAGATATCACTATGTTGAAACCATTCCACACCATCGCTCGAAGAAGTCAACAAAGCTGAATCACCGACTGCCACGTATTTACTATCATACACATGTACACTTACTTGTGAAACAGGTATATTTATCTTGCCTTTATTAGCAATAGTAATAACTGCATCACCATTACTAACAGCGGTTATAACAAATGAACATACGGTATTTATACCATTCAAAGTACAAGTTTCACCATTTAAAGCACTAACTTTTGCAACATCACTATTACTTGACACCATAGATACTTCTTGATTATCAATGGTTACATCTGAAGATAAAGTAACAGTTATTGTAGATGTTTTATTGTTCGTAAGATATATCGGGGCTGATGCACCATTTATTTTAATCATGTTCAAAGGATTCGAACTTACTATATTATACAGCATCCCTTGAATATTACTTTCCGCACTACCAGTCCATTTAACACCGTCACTTGAAGTCATTATAAAACCATTGCTACCATTAACATTTACACCACCAACCATTTTATATTCTTGTGCATCAGCACTGAATGTAGCTCCATTAAAAATGTTATCACCACCAGTATTTTGCGTAGTCCAACTTACACCATCTGAAGATATCAAAACCTCTCCAGAATCACCAAAAGCCATAAACCTATCATTGATATTTTTGATTTTAAAAAACTTAGAAATCACGCTATGATATACTATATTAGATGAAACATATGACGCATTAATAGATGTACCATTTACTGATACCTTTTTATTAGTTAGAACATTTCTATCAAGTTTAATTATATTGCCATTACCATCGGCTACAACTAGCGCATCAGGGCTTACGGCAACCGACGTTAAAGGTCCAACCCCTTCAACACAATTAATACCCGAAAACCTCTCACTGCCACCATTTGGCATAATGGAAAGAAACCCAACCAAGCCATCACGTTGACCACAATAAGGAGATGCTTCACCATAATCATACGCACTAGAATCATCTGCACCAACGAGTATAAAATCACCATACTGCTCACCGTCAACAACACGAGGAGAATAAACAACCGATGATAAATCCATATGGTTATAAATATTTGGCCCAGAAGGGCCATTTGGATGTGTCGCCCAACTACCATAACGTGAATTAGGATACAACTGGGTAGATGCATAGCCAGATTTACCAACTACAACAAAGCTCCCATTATTACCAGATGCGGCTGAAGAGTAAGAACCATTCAACGAATTGCCATCCCAGTTCACACCATTATACGAAAACATAAGATTTGTAATATCTTTACCACTTTTCTCATCCTTAGCTTGCTCAATCACCAAAAATTGAGGCATATTCAAATCATTATCAATACCTGCTACAATGTCTGTGTAAAAACCACTTAACGACTTACCCCACCTAACACCATCATAGCTATATACTCCACTGGATCCAACCGCAACATACCTTTGCAAATTACTAACTTGAGTAGATTTTAGACCGTTATTATTTAATAGCGCCGTTGTATTTTGGGCTCCATTTGATTCACCAGTTAATTTACCATTATTACACCCCACCATTACAGCTGTAATTGGCGCCAACAAAAATAATATTTTTTTCATAGTTCCCCGTATTAAAAATATGCTTAGCTTTCTACTAAAGTTTAGCCACTAAGATTCAAACAAAATAAAAAAACACTTATTAACATAATCAACTAAAAAATTTACAACAATACGTAAATTATCAAAACTGTATTCACGATTTACCGAACTTAAATTTTTAGTAATATCTAATTGACAATTCTGCGCTTAGATTGAATACAATATAGCTGACGCTCAACCTTATTAGCCTGTGCCATAGTTGTAATAATGAAGGAGATGGTTTTAAAAAACATTTCATAATGAATACTTATTTCCTATATAATAAAATAATGTTAGTGCTTTTAGCTAATGAATAATAGCAGACTCAGACAAGGAAGATATTGTAATGCTTATAGAATGGATTTGACGTTACCTTTAGTTACACCAGAAGTATGTAAACCTAAATTTTTGGCGACCCTTACATACGTGATTTCTTCAAAAATTAATGTTGCTAGGCAATCAAAGTGCATTTAAAGCTACTTTTATTGCCTAACATACATACTTATATACCTCATGAAAAATACTTATGGTTTCTCTGGCAACATAGAAGACTGTTGAACATACACATACCAACCAGGTAAATTAGTTTGAGTAACCGTTTGACCAGCCATGGAACCCGCTTCAATATTCACAGATTCTGCAAAAGATTGACTCTCATACTTATAGATAAACGTAAATCTGGCATGTACCGTTGACTCAACTAATGTATCAGGATCTGTAATCCGGAAGTCGTAGTAACCATCTGCACCACCATAACCACAACCAAGAGGAGCAAATACGATTGAATCAGGTTGAGGTAATGACATCTGTGGGTTTTTCAATAAAAAATGAGTAAAATAATTATATATTTCCTGTGTTCCACTTCGTTGGACGTAACTTACTGTTGGTAATAGCACGGCATCAGGAGCATAGTATGACATTGTGAAATATGCCGCGCTGGATTCTACACCACTATAGCCATAAGTATTTGCATTATACATTTGTAAGCCATCATTCCATGATGATAATAATTTTTGACCAGTTGCTTCGTTGAATGTAGGCAACGAACAACTATCATTGCTATAATAGCTGTTATTCGTAGTTGAGCCACCATTACAGGCAACCAAAGCAGTACTAATTAATAATAATAAAAATGATGAAATTATTGTTTTATGGTTTTGGTTAAATTCCAATTTTCACTCCAATTATGTTAATGACGATTTGTGTATCTCACAAAATGAGATTAATTCTTTACTTTAATACTTAATGCTAATTTAACAATTTAAATTAGCATTGCATTAAGATTCAAATATTGTTTAATATAATGCAGGGCACACAATGTTTTGTGGGTAAATAGAAATATTCATAAGTGACCCATCACTTACACTTTTTTCCAGGTCAATCATACCACCAAACGTAGAAGCTCCATTATCTGGATTTACTGCGGTATATATCCGAACGTAATCCATAAAAGTATTACTCTGTGTAGTGGTTTGGCTAATATTTTGCCAAGTATTATCTGATGTATTAGTATAGACTACTTCTGACACACCATCATCAGATAAATACCTGACCAAAGCCGTAGTTGGAGTGTATGGGCACACCTGATAAATTTGGTCAGAAACCGTATCAATGGTTTCCTGTCCATCATTCAAGCTTGGGGCTAAATTACTCCATGCGCCATTATATAGCCAATAAAACCCAGAAGCATAACCAAAGGCCGATGAAGATGGTGTAGTTGAGTAAAGATTATTATCATATAAGGTGTAAGAGCTTGCTGTGAATTCAGCATTGTCCTTACTAGAACTTTGTTGATTACCTTGCATTGTACATGTTATATTGTTACAAATATAGTTAGCATTGGCGATAGTCGTAGCTGTTGGAAATGTTTCTACATTCATAAAAAATGTTCCAGGCATTTTTGAAGATACTGAGAAAGACCTTACAAAGACTGGCTCAGTAACATTTAATAAAGGAATCGTACTTGAAATGATTTTGCAGCTACCATTGAAACATTCATAAATAGAATCATTATTTGCTGGGTTGGTTTCAGTTGGATAAAAATAAAGATAGCCCGCATTGCTGATTTCAGAGATTGTATAACCAGCAGCTGGGATATGCTCTGGATATAAATTTCCATTGATTGAAAATTGATACTCATCCAGATTGCTAGAATAATAATGCACGCTGTATTTGGCTCCATTTGGTGATACAGAGAATAAAAAGAATGCTGTTCCAGCTGGAACAACCTCGGCATCACCTAGCGCGATTACTGAGCCATCTTGTTCAAGCTGAAAGACTTTAGAATTAGGTACGTTTGATATGGATTTATATCCTAAAATAGCAACCTTACGACTTTGAGCTTCCAAACTTACTTGGTATATTCGGTATGAATCAGGTAAAGTTACTTGAGACCAAGTACTGCTGTTGGTCGCCAATGTATATAATTTACTAGCAGAAGAATTATGAATATAGATTAAGCCATTTCCATTGGTTCGTATAGGTAACTCCGTAGCAAAGGATGCAAGAGTAATTCCCAGATCGCTAGTAACATCATTCCACTTTTGATTTGTGCTTGAATAAAAAAGTACGTGCTCAGTGTTGTCACTAGTTTTCTTGGTTGATAAGTATAAGCCGTCAGTAGTGGCTGCGTAATACGCTTTTGTACTCGTTAATCCATTGGCACTTAAATACGTACTAAGGTTGGTGTTAACCCAAGTTGAATTGGGCATTGGTTGTGGAGTTGTAGCTGTTTGTGTTGAGATGGAAGAGCTAGTTGAGCCACTATTACAGGCGGTTAACGTAGCCGCTACAACGGCTGCAACTAAGATTATGTTTGTTTTGACTCTCATTTTAATATCACCTTCTTTAAAAAATGCTTACATTTTATAGTTAAATTAAACACTGATTCTAGCTTAACTCACTACAAGATTATGTTGAGTTTTCTATAGCAGGGTAGCTATCGATGTTTCAACATAGCTATTCTAATTAATGCCAAATTCCAGCAATTGTAACATTTACACAACAAACCCAACGTTACCATTAGTTACACCACTAGAAACTCCAAGGCTTGAATTACCTGAGTTAAAACCTACATTACTCTGTGCTTGAGATTGACCAACAAAGGCATACACCGTAGCATAGTCATTGGTGTCATACAAGATAGTGCTGCCATTGCTAAAGCTTACTCCGCGATAATCTTGGCTCGCATAATAACGATAATTAATTAGCTATTTGCTGTGTCTGCCATTGAAGCTCGCATCAACTAATGCACTACCACTTTGACCAACAGTTGAGTTAGGCGTTGTAAACTTTAATAAACAACTACTATTCGCAGCAATACTCGCACAAGTAGTCTTCATATCAAGCTGTAATCTTAGAGTAGTTCCAGTTGTACTTGAAATATTCTCTGTATTTGCAATTACATACTCAATTCCATCAATTGACGAACCTGTGTTATTATGAATGTACACACCAGTCAGAGTAGCTTTACCATCTAGAAATAGTACATTAAAAACACAGAGCAACATCACTCAGAGCATGTCGCTGCTCGATAATCGGGATACTTTACAACGACTTAGAATCAGTGATTACCACTTTTACTTTCCATAACAATACCAAGCACTTAAAACTTTCAGAAAAGAGCTTTGTAACGTATCAACGCCAAAGTTACTCAATTATTGACCGCCACGCACTGGCCAAACATAGTTCACGAAAGTCTTACCACTAGCACCGACTACTCCATCATTAAAATCAACATACCACGCACCAAATAAATTCGAAGTATAAGGTGAAGAAGACCAATAACTATCGGCTTGCACATTCACAAAACACGCTCCATCGCAAACTGGAGTCCGGCTATTACCTGAACCATAATTTAGCCAATCAGATGGAATAGCTCGACTAAAGTGAATCATGCTCTTTAATTCAACTTTATTTGGTAATCGCCAATCACTATAACCGCAGAGCTTGCTGGGAGCATTGTTTATGTTTATCACTGCATTTGATGCCTGCGACCAAGCCATTCGGTTTAAGTTCAATGTCGCGTTCACATAATTTGGCTGAATAAGTAGTGCACCGCCATTACTAGCTTTAAAACCAATAATTCCATTTTTTGGCCACATTAGCCCAGTCTGTTTATCGGTAATACAATCAGCAGTCACACCACTACCAGCAACAAAACGCGGTACAGGTAAAATGCCATTTTTATTAGTGATCGCACCAACTACCGTAGGAGATTGCACATCAGATGCCGCAACGACTGCATAAACATTCGCAACAGCCAACAGCAACCCAATTAACACACCTACTTTATTAACTTTACTCATATTTGTCCTCATTCCAACAACTACAAATAGATAAATCTTATTTGAAACATCTAAGATTACTTTATCTTTAACAAAAAAACCCAAATTACTTAAACCGTAACAGGGTCATACTAAAAATAACTCACTTAGAGTAGAGCGCTGCCGGGAAAAGGATTAACCGCAACGCTCTAGACTCAGTGATTAAGTCACTAACTATCAAACTAATCGCCAAATTTAAACAACAAGGTACTTGGACTATACCAAACCTGTAAACCAGAGTTCTCCAAGGTAAACTGGAAGAATAAATCCGCTGGGCGTGGAATATTATTATTCAAGGTATAATTAATCACATTACTTGGGGCTGCAGCACTGTTAATGCAATTTACCGAACCATCGTTATTCACGGTACAACCACTAGTTGAAGTAGTTGGTACAGCAGTTACGCCAAAGCTTGTTAAACTGCTAATCTTGGTGTTTAAGCTTGGACAACTATCTGCGTTAACTAAAGTTTGAGTAAGAGTTCGATTTAAACTACTCCCATTAACTGGATTAATTGAACTAACTAATGTTGGCTGTGTATAACCAGCATACGATGTATTACTACCCTTATACATAAAGTTGCTTTGCGTTATAAAACCTTGGGTCGTATTCCAGCTCGCACTTGGATACACCACATTTAGGATGTAGCTTGAGCTATCGTTCATCACGTCTTTATTTGGTACTAAAACCAAATTACAGCTTTGACCAACGCCAAGATCTTTGGGTGCTGAACCATAACCACAAGTACTCGCAGCATCAACAACCATGTACGGCGTTAAATATCCATCGATGATGTCAAGCGCCATGTTTTGTGCCACAAAGCTAGCTGAAATATTTTTATAAGTCAACGTAATGGATTGTGTAGTCGTGTCGCAACCACTTGCAGCATAAGGGACACCTTGGGTACCAGTACCAATAAAACCAGTGGCGGTAACACTGGTCAACGCTAAAGCACTATCTAAACCTACGGCACTGTAATTAATTATGCCAGTCAAATTATTACTTGCATCAGCAGCACCATAATTGATATTCAGATGAGCAATCCCAGACTGAGTACGTTCAAGCGACATTGGTCCGTATTTAACGGTGATATTACAGTTTTGCCCTGCTGCTAAATTAGCACCACATTGATTATCACTAATGCTTAACCCTGACGATAGATTAGCACCACTCAGCGTTGCGCTATTAATTGGAACAGCGGAAGATCCATTATTTTGCAAAGTAAAGACTGTACTTTGACTTTCTTTACCATTACCAATAATACTCAAATTAGCACTGGAGCCAACAGGGCTGGCAATAATCAAATTACTGTTGGTGGTAACATAATAATCAATAGTATTACTTTGAGTCGTGAATGGTGTAGCCCCTGCTTTACCAGCAATTTCAAGATAAACACGACCTCGTTCACTTTGCATACCAGCAACTAACCGAACCTGAATTAAACACTGTGTTTGAGTCACAATACGCGGATCACAACTATTGCTGATTATCTCAAGTTTGCTGCTTCCACCTGATGAATTACGCGGTGTGAAAACCAAGTCCGTTAAATCATCCATTCCAAGATTACTAAACACTAAGTTAATAATTGAGCTCGATTGATTAGCTAATAAACCCATCATTCCAACTGTGGTTTCATTAACTAAATTGGCTTCTCCACTAGCTGGCACACTCGGTGCATAAAATGCTACTGCGCTATAGATCGGTGTACCTTTAACTTTAAATACAATTGTGCTACTACCAGAACTAGTTGCACTAACACCTAGCTTGAAGCTACAACTCGCATTTGACTCAATCACACTTCCACAATTATTAGCGTATACTTGTACATTTGAACTATCTGGCTCAATTGTCAAATCACTCACTCGACCAAAGCTACTCACATAAATAGTTGCGGCATTGGCTTCACTGCTTGGCGCGGTCAAAATGGGAACAGACCCAAGCTTTAGCGCCAAACTTGAATCGGTTTTGCTTGTGGCATTAACATAAAGACTTTGCCCAGAACTAAAAGACCCATCTGCCAACGTTGCAACCAAATTCTGTCTTGCAGAATTATTTTCTAATTTAGTACGTTGCAAACCAGAACCAAAATTAACAACATACTGCGGAGTTACATCAATCGGATAAGGTTGTTCACTATCAATGTTTACGGCAAATTCAACTGGTACTAACTGACCTGCGGCTATACTCTGATCATTTACAAAACCTTGACTCAATTGCAATGAACCAGCATCACTAATTTGTAAATTAACATTACTATAAGAAGAGCCCGCACCACCACCAACCAAATAAGCCTGCATATATTTCTTACTGATTAAATTAGCCACTACATCCGCAGAAGAAACAAAGTTTACTCCAGTTTGTAATGTTGCATCATAATAACTGTAATTGAGAACTTGATCATAGCTATGACTAAATCCATTTGCATCAAGCACATTTACTTGTAACAATGAATTATTCTGATTAGCAACACTTAGGCGTGGCGTTGTAAATTCAATCGCACAATAACTATGTGGTGCAATCGTACTGCACGTAGATAACGAGCTTCCCTTCAGAACAAAACCATTCCCATCGACCACATCACCATTACTGGTACCACCAGCCAAGCTATAACTAATTCCACTTAATGTAACATCACCATCATTATGTACATAAAAAAAACTACTCGTTGGACTTCCACCAAGTACAGGTATCGTAGCAACATAATCTATCTGAAAATCTACATTAATTGGTTGACTGTTATTACCACCTGATGCGACTCCAGATACACCACCACAGCCAGCTAATGTTCCAGCTAAAATAAATGCTAGCAAAGATGCTTTGTGGGTTTTAGTTATTGAGGTGTTGTTCAGTGAGCGAACGGCTTTACTACACGTATTTTGTGTATTCTTCATTATCTTCACTCCCTAAAAACCATAACCAGTAGATAGCGTAATTTGATTCGTCTGGCTAATGAGACCACCGGCATAACTGTTGTAAGCATAATCAGCATTAATTAACCATGGTGTGTTATGAATTGGTTGGTAAGACAAACCAGCGCCAAAGCTGGCTGTGCCACCATAAACTGTTGAACCACTACTTTGACTCAAGGTACCATTTTGACCAACTAAACCGTAACCACCATTAATTGATAACTTTAGCGAATCAACTGGTAAATATTCCAATCTGACACCAGCCAAGCCGGTGTACCAAATATCATTGATATTACTATTAGTATCAAAATTGCTTAATTGTGAACGTGTAAGTTGTGCATAAGGAATTACTTGAAACACTGGATCAATTAAAAAAGCATAACCTGCGCTGGCAGCTACATTGCTTGCTGAATAATTAGTATAAGTACTGTTATAAGCTTGGTCACCACCAACACTTACATACACACCGTTATCAAATAGCTTGCTAACATTTAGACCTACATTATTACTTTGATAAACATCACCACCAACAGAACCAAAATTCCAGCTGTTACCAACCGCAATCTGACTATCAAAAGTCACAAATGGGTTAGATGCAGATACCGCTACAGGAGAATCAGCAAAACCACTTCCAACATACAAGCACAAGCTAGCTGCCAACATTCGACTCAAGCGTTTGCTTGGTAAAAACCTAACCGTACCCAATATCTTTGGATAATCTTTATTAGCTATAAATTGATTTAACATACATATATCCTTTAACCAAAACGATTTGACGAATTGCCAAAAACACTTAAAAACACAAATAAAACTAATTCCATTCAAAAATAAATTAACTCAGAGTAGAGCGCTACTGAGGTAAGGCAGCAACACTCTAGACTCAGTGGATTACCACTATTTAGGACATAAAACAACAAATTCTAAAAACAATAACATCATAGATACATTATGCCAAAGAATGAACAAACAACATACGCTGGTGCAAGCACCAGCGTATGATCAAATCACCAAAGAATCCATCACCGTCCACCACGGACCGGCCAAACGTAGTTAGGATTAGGCTTATCGTACGCAACTACAACGCCGTTACTGAAATCAACGGTCCACGCGGTACCTGGATTCGACGCGGAAGTAGAAGACGACCAATAGCCATTGCCCTGCAGCACATTGCTAAAGCACGCGCCGCTACAAATTGGACCACTACTAGTAGAGCCACTGCCATACATCAACCAATCCGCAGCCAGCTTGGTATCATAATTTACCAGACTTTTGAGCTCAACTATATTGGGCAACCGCCAATCACTATAACCACAGAGTTTAGTTGGTGCTGCATTCAACTTGTTCATTGCATCGTTTGCAAACTCCCAAGCCAGATAATTTAAATCACCAGTCGTATTAGCATAATTTGGCTGGATAATTGGTGCACCAGTAGGCTCTGCTTTAAAACCAACAATTCCGTTCTTCGGCCACATCAAGCCAGTTAGATTATCACTCAAACACTTGCCGCTAGGATCAAGCACAAATCTAGTAGCTGGCCACTCTTTACCTGCACCGGATAAGTTACTTGGACCAATTTTAGCCACATAAGCAATATTCTCTGCAATACTCACCTCAGCGCAACTCCATCCCAACAGCAAACACCAAACATATTTTAGTTGCATTACTCTTTAACCTTTCTTTAAAAATTAGGCTTGAACTCACGAAACCGATGTTCATTCAAGCTTTAAATGATCAAATCACCCAATCACCTACTGTCCACCACGTACCGGCCAAACGTAGTTACCTTTATTAGTCTTATCGCGCGCAGCTACACCGCCGTTATTGAAACTAACGAGCCACGCGTAACTTGGAAAGGACGCGCGAGTAGAAGACGACCAATAGCTACCGGGCTGCACCCGAGCAAAACCCTGACTGTTCAACCATGTAGATTGGGATGAAACACCATAATTTACTAAGCTCACTAGCTCATTAACCGTCGGTAAGCGCCAATCGTTATAGCCACACAGTTTAACTGAAGCGCCATTCATATTCAGCACTGCGAGTGATGCCTGATCCCAAGTAAGATTGTTTAAATTCTGATCAGTATTAGCATAATTTGGTTGTGCTAATACTTCACCACCATTCGTTCCTTCAAAACCAATGATTCCGCTCTTCGGCCACATCAAACCAGTTAAGTTATCTACCACGGTATCTTGCCCAGTAGCACAGGCTGTTATATTATCTACTTGCTTACCTACAATAAAACGCGTTGAAACAGCTCCACCACTTCCCCAACTGATACCAGTATTCGTAGCACTCTCCGCTCCTGGCTGTATCGCCGGCAAATAAATATACGGTGCAGTTACCTGACCACTAATCCCCGTAACACTGTACGGAGAAGCTTGACCATTAATTGTGGCACCATCAGTTGCGGTAACATTAAGGCCAATTCCAGTGAAAGAGCTGACTATATTTGGATTAATATTCGTGCTATTAATTTGTCCAGCTGGATTCCAGTTTGCATAAAAACGGCTACCTCCAGTATAGTCGATCACAATAAATACGCAGCTAGTAGAACTACTTGTAGCGCTATTCAAGTCACACGAAGCTGGTGAAATAGTCGCATTAGAGAAGCCAGTTACAGTTGTTACAATAGGTGTCACAGTAGAACTACCACCAGTTATGCTTGCATTAATCGCAAAGGCGCTGCCCATAATAGTGCTCCAACTGCTGGTGATTGAAATGGCAATTGCTGCTGGCATTATAGTTCCGAAATTACTTGCAATTGCACTTGTTGCAGCACTCATAGCATTACCACTAGTGTCTTGAATTGCGCTTGGATTAATCACAATATTGTAACTCTCACCACTAACTAAACTGCTACTCGGCTGGAAAGTAACTGTTTTGTTACCATTACTATAAACTGGTGTACCTAGCGTTACATTACTGCTATCACTAGCTTTCTTCAACATAATATTCTGGGCAACCAATGTACTAATATTCATAGATTCATTGAAAGTTAGGATAATTGGTGAATCAACCGCAATTCCAGTTGCTCCATTCGTAGGTGATATAGTAGTCAAATCAGGCGCAGTAAAATCTCCAGTCGTAAATGACGTTACTTGATAACTCGCATTGGATCCCAAAGCATTTCCTGAAACATCGGTGATGTTTGGCTGACTAACTATCAACTGGTAATTGGTAGTATCAGCTAGTACTGTGCCATTTAGATTAAGTGTCGCTGTGAAGTTACTCGAATTATAACTAATCGTATAACCAGTTACAGCTACTCCAGCCTGAGTTTCTAACATTATGTTACTTGGTGTTAATGTTGCTTGATCCATTGCCTCACTAAACGTTAATGTAATCGCTGGTGTCTTACTTTGATTACTTGCAGCATTCGCAGGAGCAAAGCTGTTAATCGTTGGGGCAACATTATCTACTGCCGTAGTAAAGCTCGCAATCTTTAAATTTGTCACCGCTGAATCTATTGCGCTACCATTCGCATCTTTGATCCGACTTGGGTCGATTACAATTTTATACTCGGTGTTACTAACTAGACCACCATTACTTAGCGTAAATGTTACAATCTGATTGTCACTACTCACACTCTGGAAAGTTAAAGCAACGCTTGAATTATCACTAACTTTTTGTAACTGAATATTAGTCGTATTTAAAGTTGTTGGATTCATTGCCTCACTAAAACTAACTGAAATCCCAGTAGCTGTGCTAACTTGAGTGCTAGAGTCTTGTGGAGTAGTTGACGTCACAGTTGGAACTGTCGGATCAGTAATTGTTACCGTAACTGGTTTACTCATAAAACTATAGCTAGTCTGGGTTGAGTTGACATTATCACCACTCACGTTTAAATAAATAATTCCGCTATCGATTAAATTTGAAGCTGCAACATTAACTTGCACTTGGCAGCTACTTTTAGCTGCAAGTGTGCTGGTGCAGGTATTGTTCGGGACTGTAAGCGTAGTATTTGTCAGTGTTTTTTTAGGCGTAATCACCACATTATTCAGTGGTGAATTACCAATATTCTGGATGTTAAAAGTAATATTGTTGTTCGTACTAACCTGCTCAGTAAAAGCATCCTGTGTTGCAACTACCGATACCATCGGTGCTGCATTATTGTTTTGGAAGTAAACTGTTTGAATGGCCTGAACCGCAGCAACACTATTATTGTAATTTAAATTAAGATTGCTTGAACCATTGTTATATTTATCGACTAAGTTAATCTGATAATTACAGCTAACTCCTGCGTTAAAAGTAATACCATTTGTACATGGATTGATGCTCGCAGTTGTCACGCTAATCTTAGTGCTATCCGCTGAAGTTAGAATGCTATTTGTTGCAGGCTGATTACCATTATTCATTACTGTAATGATTGCAGTTGACTCAGTTTGAGTTAGAACAGGTACATCGCTCATTAGCAAATTAGCTTGCTGAGTCGGGCTAATTGAAACTTGAAGAACTTGATTGTTCAGGTTTAATGATTGGATTGAGTGAGAGTTGCCCTGTTGTAAACTCGCTTGCTTAGAACTAGTTATTAAATAAGGTGTTAAGCTTACTAAATTACTGGTCACGTTTTGAGTTGAATGAATCTCAAGTGGAACCACCTGATTAACACCAATGTCAACTTTACCATTAGTTAAACCACTAGAAACTCCAAGGCTTGAATTGCTTGGGTTAAAACCTACATTACTCTGTGCTTGAGATTGACCAACAAAGGCATACACCGTAGCATAGTCATTGGTGCCATACAAGCTAGTGCTGCCATTGCTAAAGCTTACTCCACGATAATCTTGGCTCGCATAATAACGATAATTGATTAGCTGTTTGCTGTGTGTGCCATTAAAGCTCGCATCAACTAATGCACTACCACTTTGACCAACAGTTAAGTTAGGCGTTGTAAACTTTAATAAACAACTGCTATTCGCAGCAATACTCGTACAAGTAGTCTTCATATCAAGCTGTAATCTTAAAGTAGCTCCAGTTGTACTTGAAACATTCTCTGTATTTGCAATTGCATACTCAATTCCATCAATTGACGAACCTGTGTTATTATGAATGTACACACCAGTCAGAGTAGCTTTACCATCTAGTACTGGGACAGTTGCCGCTTTCTCTATAACTAAAGAAGTGCTCAAATTAGTATTATTATCACCCACTAAAGAAGAAGTGTTACCGCCTCCACAAGCCGTGGATAAAATACCTGCCAGCAATACTGCTACATATAACTTTAATTTAGGTTTTATTTGCTTAACCTTAAAATCTAAACTCATAAATATCTCTCCATCAAACTAGCTTATACTAAAAATAAATAAAACAAATAATACATTAAAAACACAGAGCAACATCACTCAGAGCAGGTCGCTGCTCGATAATCTTCACAACGACCTAGACTCAGTGATTAATTTACTAACTATCAAACTAATTAAACCCAACACATTTAACTGCGTTAGGTGTTGTAACACTCACTCATAAATACCTAAAGCTTACGCCTTAAATCAAGAATTGTTTCCTGCACGTTACAAAAGAATCGTGCGTGGCGCAAGCACCACGCAAATGATCAAATCACCCAATCACCTACTGTCCACCACGGACTGGCCAAACGTAGTTACTAACAGTCTTACCGTTCGCATCTACATAGCCGTAATGGAAATCAACGTTCCACGCGTTACTTGGAGGCGACGCGTCAGTAGAAGACGACCAATAGAAATTGGCCTGCACATTAGTAAAACAAGCACCACTACATGCCGTACCATTACCGTGCATCAACCAATCCGCAGGAACCGCAGCGCCATAATTAATCAAGCTCTTTAGCTCAACTTTATTCGGTAAACGCCAATCACTATAACCACAGAGTTTAAGTGGAGCCGTATTCATATTTGCTATACCAGTTAATGCATTTGTCCAACTAGTCTGATTCAAAGTAGCTACAGTATTAGCATAATTTGGTTGTGTTTGTAGTTGACCACCATCAGTGACTTCAAAACCAATAATCCCATTCTTAGGCCACATTAAGCCTGTCAGTTTATCGGTAATACAATCTGCTGTAGCACCGCTGCCTGCCACAAAGCGTTGGCTTGGCCAAGCGACACCTTTATTCGAACCAATTGCACCACCAGTTTCACCTGTGGCTGGTACTTGGGCTGGTGCAACTGCCAAAGCATTAGCGGCGGCAACTAATAAACTCACCCACAAACTTGACTTAATAATTTTATTCATAATTTATTCCTTATTTAAATAATTTAACCACTGGCAAACGCTGCTTTAAGCGTCCCAAATAACTTTCCGTCTCGTGAATAATCACGACCGAATAACCTAAATTCAATACCTTAGACAAATATTCTGACTCCTTTTTACATGGGAAGCCATGAGGCATTCCGACTCGAACTTTGCAAGCGTCTCAACTTTAATAAACTGACAACCTCAATAGCTAATTCAGCATAAAATTCATAATAATATCCTACCTTAAAAAATAAGATACTACCCTGAAAACAGCTCACATAATAGCCATATTGACTGCCAATCCCTCCAGCTACTGTTTTAAACCGAAAAAGAGGCATTAGCTTTGGGCTTCCATCGGCTAACCACCTGAATTCAAAAAAGTAGGCTAATTCCATAAATCGCTTAAAAATACTCTCTATTAGGCGCCAACTATTCGCATGCCTAAAATGCCCCAAATAAGACGCTAGCACTGAATGCAAGCGCTCAAGAAGAGGATAATCATAGTTTACTCGCCGAAGCCCAGCATCATCTAAGCAATAAACTTGAGTCAACAATTCAATTAATTTTTGCTGTAAATTATTTACCACTCGCTTACGCACCAAACGATAGTCCCGATGCACAATATAGCCCAGATAATCAATTCCATTACTAATGGGCAGAACTGCGTGGTAACGTGGATTTAATTTAAGCAACAATCGTTCGGCTAAAAATTGCTCAATTTCTCCTCTAAAATATTCCAAACGTTGTTTTGAATGATCCAACAAAATAAAATCATCACAATAGCGCACATAACGACTACACTTCAAACGATGCTTAACAAATTGGTCTAATTCATTCAAATAAACATTAGCAAAAAACTGACTACTCAGATTACCAATTGGTAAGCCTTTACCCGCTGGTGCATTTAGCAAACTTTTATGAGTGGGCAAACGCTTAAAAAGTTCATGACCACCTTTTCTCAGCATAGTTTGCTCTGGGTTACTAAATATAACCTCACGTGATAACCAGCGTAAATTGTGATCACGAGTGCGCTGATAAATTAAACCTAGCAAAATATTTTTATCAATATTAATAAAAAAATTATGGATATCCAATTGTAAAAAGTAACTTGGTTGAGCAGCTACACTCAATTGGCGAATGAACTGCTCAACCCGTGCTACCGCTTTATGCGTACCTTTATCTTTACGACAAGCATACGAATCATAAATAAACTGTGGTTCAAAAATAGCCTCTAGACGATCTACCAAGACATGGTGAACAATCCGATCACTAAAATCTGCTGCCACAATTTCACGTAATTTGGGCTTAGCCACCACAAAACCAATTGCCCGTTTGGCAACATAGGTTTTATGCTGGAGCTCAACAGCTAACTCCGCCAGTTTCCATTCCGCAGCAAACTCAAACTGCAGCGCATTTAAAGTATTGCGTTTATTGCGCCGACATTTTAAATACTGGCGATATAAATTTGCTAGCGAAAACACTCCACTTGCTCGTTTTGGCGTTAACTTCACTATCACTCTCCAGACGTACCGGCCAAACGTAGTTATTATTAGTCTTATTGTTCGCATCTACATTGCCGTTATTGAAATTAACGTTCCACGCGTTATTTGGATTTGACGCGTTAGTAGAAGACGACCAATAGTTATTGGCCTGCACATTAACTCATAGACTTAAAGCCAAGTGAGCAATCCCGCCTAGAGTATGCTCGTGAACTATAATTTATACCATTCAGGTGCATGAGCGCACAGTGATAAACTCTGCACACCAGCCACTACTTGCGTGGCGGCTGTTCTGGCAGTTTTTTAAGACTCTTAATCCAGCCTTCATTTTGGCGACTAAGTTGCACCGTATGTTCTACCGCATAAATAAAACTATTTAAGCTCTTAAACACCTGTAATTCTTTGGCAATCCGTAAGCACACCATTAGCTCTTCTAAGGAACTACGTAATAAGCACAAGGTAGCTAAACGTTCTTTTTCTGAATTAGCTTGTACTATCAAAGTAATATTCTGCCGCGCAATTCGACGTAAATCCGCACCCAGACTATACTTATGATAACGACTGAAGCCGCTCACTGCTTTTTCTAGGTACACCGCCAAATCCAGTGCTTGTTTATAAATCGGTAAATGTTCATACTGTGCCATAGCCTACCTCAGTTGCGCGTGGCGCAAGCGCCACGCAAATGATCAAATCACCGAATGCCCCATCACTGCGCCAGACGCACCGGCCAAACGTAGTTAAGATTACCCTTACCGCCAGCACCTACACTGCCGTTAAATAAAAAATTAACGTACCACGCGACATTTGGATTTGTCGCGAAAGTAGAAGACGACCAATAGACATTGGCCCGCACATTGCTAAAGCCTTGTAAATTAAGCCACGTCGCGGGCGAAGCTTCACCATCATTCAGCAAGCTAGCCAAATCATTAACTGTAGGTAAATACCAGTCAGTGTATCCACAGGTATTTGCGGTGTTATAACCATCAACTGCAACCTGCGCTGGATAAGTATAGTTTGGTGCAGTACCAGTTCGCCATTCATAAGTAGTACTCGAAGGTGACTTAATCCATTCCAAACCGGTTAAATGATCAATAATACAATTTGCATCAGCTGGATCAACCGTAAAGCGTGTGGTTGGAGTAGTAGTCGCACCACTCGTCACATAAGCCCATGGCACACCAATATAGGTATAACCATCCATGCCAACCAAGGCTGGATTCACTGGCAACGTCGGCGTTTGACCTGTTTGCGGCAAGTTAACCGTCGCTACAATCGGTGGCACAGGTGCAGTAAATAAATAGTTAATAAACGTATAGCTAGGGCTCAAATACGCATAAGCACTTGTGCTGAAGATCAACGGAATGTCTGCTTTCTCGCCAGTTTGCAAGTAGTTTGGCATAACATAAGTTACACTTCCCACATTATTTGCTTCTGTCAAATTACAGTCAACCGCATACGTGCTAGAATTCACCGGACAGTTACTTGTTGGGTTAATCGGAGAGCTTTCTAACCAATATTTCACTCCAGCTATGCTAACTGGTAGTGAGGTCGCGCCTTTATCCAGACTTGAACCAGTCATAGTTAAAATCGTGCTCTTAAAGTTAGCATTATTGGCCGAAAGCACAAAAGTTACCACTGGTTGCGCATAGTTCACACGAACTGGATCACCTGGCTGACTATAGAAACCTAACGGGGTCGTCCATGTTGCTGTAGGGATCGTGAAATTGAAATTAACACTACCACCAGCTGTCGCAAGTAAGCTACGATCCAATTTAAGCACTAACTTACAGTCTTCATTCATCTCTAAACTCATCACTTGGCTACCTATCGCACAAGTTGTTAAATCTGGGTCAACTACTACACCGTATGGTAGATTGTTAGTGTTCAAGTTAAAGTTCGTCATCGGATAATTCTGCGATGGGTTCTCATAGGTCGTAGTTATGGTCATTTGGTCCATATTTGCTTTACCCTGATAAGTACCTGGGAAATCTGGATCATATGGCATATTTGAATTTGTTGTTTCTTTAACGTAACTATCATTACCAACTAGTTTGTAATTAAACGCTGACTTGGATGTTCTGTCTTCATCAGGAGTACCACCACTATAGTTGACTGTAAAGGTGGCAATTCCTGATTCATTAGCAGTTAAGTTTGCTGAAGCAGGACCATAAGTAACAGTAACAGAACACGATTCTTTGTCTAACAACGTTGACTTACCCATACAACTTCCACCTGATATGTATGGCAGCAGATTATTAGGATTATTCGTAGTAGACTCCACCAAATTTATACTATCATTTATACCATTCAATATCGCTGGATCATTGCCAATGTTTCTTACTGTATAAGTTTTATTCACCACATCACTGCCATTCGCCAATAAGAGCAGCGAATCACTAGTAGATGATGTGATCTCTAATGATGGTGCCGCGGCTACAGTGTAACGGATCGGAAGTGACACAAAACTATAGTTAACTGAATTAGCACTTCCCAATGCTCGGATATATAAATCGCCTGTGCCATCATCGGTTCCAGTTAAGTGACCACTGATGCTACATGTAGCTGTAGGTGTAGTTGTAGCTCCAATCGTGCTAGTACAAGTGCGACTATCTTCAGTCCAGGTTGCAGGACCACTATTAGTTACTGGATACGTTATTCCAGTTAATGGTGCTTTACCAACATTAGTAAAGGTAAAGGTGATCGAGTCATCTGCACCTGAATCACCTTTACCAAGGTTATACGTAGTCATGTTTGGACTAATATACACTGCTGGATATGGCTTGTCGTTCGTCCAAACTACCGTTTGTGAACCAATTACACTTCCATTACTCACATATTCAACTGTTGTTGAACCAGGAGTAGAGCTAGTGGCTGCAAATGTAATTTTGCAGCTGTTAGCTGCATTTGCTCTCAATGCTGTTGTCACGCAATCTGTATAATCAATAGTTAAATCACTCGCATTACTTGTTGCTCTTGCGGTTAAACCACCACCGCCATCTGCATTACCATTATTAGTCACATTTACTACTGCTGCTATACCAGTTGGTGCAGTTAAAACTGGAATATCCCCAAAGATATAATTAACTTTACCTTGGGATGGTGTTAAGCTTAAGCCCAACAAATTACCTGTACCAGAACCAACACTTGTAGACTGCAATTTGCTAGCACCCCAGCTTGGAGTTACATTAACGTAACTAGATTTATTGCTTTGCATACCAACCGCAAATTCAACCGCGATTACCTGACCTGCAGCAACTTCTTGACCATTAATAAAGCCATTACTAATCGAGGTGGTTGCATTAGTAGATTTTAAATTAACGTCTTTATACAAAGTACCAGCCGTACCACCAGCATAAACATAGCCAACTACATGTTGTGTGCTACCTTGAGTACCGACTACATTTAGACTACCAGTGAAGTTAACTCCACCTAAAGCAGCTAAATCTACATATTTATAATTCACAACTTGAGATGTTGTTTGCGTACCGTTCTTACCACTGTAAGATAACTTAACCAAGGAATTACCCAAATTACCAACACTTAAATTCGGGGTCGTGAAATTAACCGCACACGAACCCCCAGCTGGAATTGAAGCACAGCGTTCGGGATTGATCAAGATAAAGCCACTCGCATCTTCATAACCACCAAGCTTTACTCCAAGATTTGCTAACGCAGTTTTCAATCTTGTCTTCGTAGTTGCTAAACCTAAATTAAAACTCGCGCCGTTAATTGCGTTAGTACCATAGTTATGCACATACAACGTACCTTGCGTTGCTGAACCATTAATAACAGGCACTGATGTCATTGCATCAATGCTCACTTGTTGAGCAGAGCTGACCACTCCACCTCCTGATGATGCGCTTGATGATGCACCACCTCCACAACCAGACAGCAACACCGCGCTGGCTAACGACATACCCAAAATTTTTTTCACTATAATCTCCAATAAGAATTAAACCACATAACTAACCCACTTAGAGTAGAGCGCTGCAGGGGGGAAGCCAACAACACTCTAGACACCGTGATTAACACTATTTAGGACATAAAACAACAAATTCTAAGAACAACACCATAAATACATTATGACAAAGAATGACTAAACAGCAACGCGCTGGTGCAAGCGCCAGCAAATGAGTAAACAGTACGACGGATAACTATTATTAACTTGTTACATCAGAAGTTCTAACACATACAGTTCGTTACATTTTTATTTCCTCAGGTTGAAAATGTAATTTCCCTAGTGCAATACGACCAAACTTCATGGACACTCAAAACGTTTCAACTTCGAATCGTACTATAATTCACAGCAAACCCAACGTTACCTTTAGTTACATCATCAAACAATTCAAAATTTATGCTATAGTTAGCGCAAAAATAAACCTCAACTTATGTTAATATACATACTTATGAATGCATACTCCCAAGATCTAAGAAATAAGGTAATTGACCTTTATAAAACAGGTAACTATTCCAGAAAAGCAATAAGTAAGCTTTTATCTATGTGTTAT
>JACCDT010256326.1_pt1 | contig 26418 bp, 27 predicted proteins | sample 7446291 | NCBI WGS metagenome assembly JACCDT01 (sample SAMN15323446, study PRJNA562643) | freshwater metagenome | isolation source: river surface water | place: USA:Blue River Watershed | collected 2017-08-17 | reverse complement strand
GATAGGTTGGTCTTCCATGAGCCAAGCGCATGTGACCAAACATATTTTTGTAACTGGCGGAGTCGCCTCAAGTCTTGGAAAAGGTCTTACCGCCTCATCCCTAGGTCGCCTCTTAGTTGCTCGCGGCATCCGGGTCACAATGCAGAAGCTTGATCCCTATCTCAACGTCGATCCTGGCACCATGAATCCCTTCCAGCACGGTGAAGTATTTGTCACTGATGATGGCGCTGAAACTGATTTAGATATCGGCCACTACGAAAGATTTCTAGATCGCAACCTTTCTGGCACTTCCAATGTGACTACCGGGCAGGTCTATTCACGCGTAATTGCCCGCGAACGTCGTGGTGAATACCTTGGTGAGACAGTTCAAGTAATTCCACATATTACCAATGAGATTAAAGAGAGAATGTTAGGCAATGATGGACCCGATGTTGATGTTGTCATCACTGAAATTGGTGGAACTGTTGGTGATATTGAGTCCCAACCTTTTCTGGAAGCAGCTCGTCAATTACGACAAGAGGTTGGACGAGATTATGTCTTTTATCTGCATATCTCATTAGTTCCATATATTGGCCCATCGGGTGAGCTTAAGACAAAGCCAACTCAACATAGCATTGCAGCGCTGCGCAGCATAGGTATAGCGCCTGATGCCGTGGTACTTCGTTGTGATCGTCCGATCCCAGATGGAATTAAGAAGAAGATTTCTCTGATGTGCGATGTTGATGTTGAAGCGGTCGTGGCGGCGGTGGATGCGCCATCAATCTACGACATCCCTAAAGTACTATTTTCAGAAGGTCTCGATGCCTACATCGTTCGCCGTTTGTCCCTAGGTGGACACGAAGTGCAATGGGGAGAATGGGATAACTTGCTTGAGCGAGTTCATTTTCCAAAGCACCATGTGAAGGTTGCCCTTGTTGGTAAGTACATCGATTTACCTGATGCTTATCTCTCCGTCTCGGAAGCTCTTCGCGCCGGAGGCTTTGCCAATGAAGCTAAGGTTGAGATTATTTGGGTGCCCAGTGATGAGTGCGAAACTCTGGAAGGAGCGGCAAAAGCTCTTGGGGGAGTAGATGCAATCTGTGTTCCAGGTGGTTTTGGGATTCGTGGCATTGAAGGAAAACTTGGAGCGTTGACTTTTGCGCGTACACACAAGATTCCGACTCTTGGACTATGTCTAGGTTTGCAGTGCATGGTGATCGAAGCAGCGCGTAATTTAGCTGGCATCAAGGATGCTAATTCAGCTGAATTCAAGGCAGATAGCGGAACACATGTGATTGCAACGATGGATGATCAAAAGGAAATTGTTGCAGGAGGAGCGGATATGGGTGGTTCCATGAGGCTAGGTCTCTATAAAGCGACCCTTTCCCCAGGTTCGATTGTCGCTGAAGTGTATGGAACAACGGAAATTTCTGAGCGCCATCGCCACCGATATGAAGTAAACAATCAATACCGCGATCAGATCGCTAAAGCTGGTCTTACCTTCTCGGGTATTTTCACGGACCGCGATCTCGTTGAATTCGTGGAGCTTCCAAGAGACATGCATCCCTATTATGTTGGCACACAGGCTCATCCTGAACTTCGATCAAGACCAACGCGCCCACACCCGCTCTTTGTTGGTTTGATTAAAGCAGCCATCGCTCAACAGAAATAGTTATTTGTGAATTTCGAGAGCGCCAAGAGCAGTTATCTCGATCATCTGCGGATTGAACGGGGACTCTCCTCCAACTCAATCGCTTCTTACTCGCGAGATCTCGTAAAGCTTGAGCTTTTTATTGCACAGGACAAACGTGACTATGCAAAACTCTCGACAGAGGACATTTCGGAGTTTTCTGTTTTTCTCAAGAGCCAAGGCCTCTCTCTATCCAGTGTGAATCGGAGTATGTCGGGGATAAAAGGTTTCTACAGATATCTGTCCCTCGAGCATGGTCTTACAGATCCGACCACCGATAGTTCGTCAGCCAAACTTCCGCGAAAGTTACCCAAAGCGCTCACGATAGATGAGGTCACTCGGCTCATTGAAAGTGCAGAACGTGACGGAGATCCAATATCTCTAAGGGACAAGGCGATCCTTGAACTTCTTTACTCAACGGGGGCTCGTGTAAGTGAAATTATCGGCCTAAACGTCGTTGATTTTTCTCTAGACTCGACTAGCGATGGTGATATTCATATCGTGAAGGTGAAAGGGAAAGGTTCTAAAGAGAGGTTGGTACCACTAGGTAAGTTTGCAATCTCTGCAGTGGAAAATTACCTCACAAGAGTTCGGCCCGCCCTCGCTGAGAAAAACCCACGGAGTGAGGGCGCGCTCTTCCTTAACTCGCGAGGAAAGCGGTTATCGAGGCAGAGCGCATGGCAAGTTGTACTGGATGCTGCGCAAGCTACTGGGCTGACAGGAAAGGTTTCACCACATGTATTTAGACACTCTTTCGCAACACATCTATTAGACGGTGGCGCAGATATTCGCGTAGTTCAAGAGCTGTTAGGCCATTCTTCCGTGACCACCACTCAGATTTATACCTTGATCACGATTGATAAAGTGCGCGAGGCTTATAGCACCGCGCACCCGCGGGCTTAAATTAGATTCCGCGAAGCCTGCGGGCCAAGATGCTTTGATCACCTTTGGCTTCAAGGTCTGCGATTATTACCGCAATTGACTCACGGACGATGCGACCGCGATCAACTGCGAGTCCTAAATCACCTCGCAGCATAAGCCTGGCTTGATCTAGATCAAATAGTTCATCTGTTGATAGATATACAGTGATTTTTTCTTCATGTAATTCACGACCTGAAGGTGACTTTTCGGCAGCAGTTACACGGCGACGAGAAATAGTACGAACGCCTTTCTTTGTTTTAGGCGCTGCAGTTGGTGCGCTCTGAACGGTGTTAGCCACAATAGGTTCTGCAACTTGGCGTACGGCGCTGAGGGCCGGAGTATTGGCGCGGAAGAGTTCATCCGCTCCGGGCAAGCTAGCTCTACGTGTCATTGTGCGCCTCCTCGGGCAATTAATTCACGGGCGAGTCTTCGGTAAGACTGCGCTCCTCCAGATGATGATGCATAAGCAGTAATTGGTTCTCCTGCAACAGTAGTTTCGGGAAAGCGAATCGTCTTCGCAATGATTGTTTCAAATACATCTTCAGGATACTTTTCAAGAATCGCAGTGAGAACTTCACGGTTATGTAGAGTCTTTCGATCATACATAGTTGCGAGAATGCCGACCAGCTTTAACTCTGGGTTAAGGAAGCTCTTGACCTTATCAATATTGCCCTTAAGTTCAATAAATCCATGGAGAGCGAAGTATTCGCACTGCAGCGGAACAATTACTTCATCAGATGCTACGAGAGCGTTGATGGTGAGCTGTCCCATGGTCGGCTGGCAGTCAATCAAGATGACGTCATACTCAGGGCGCAGACGAGAAAGTGCGCGTTTGAGATATTGCTGTCCACCAATTTCAGCGCCCAGAGTTGTCTCAGCGGTACCGAGATCGCGGTTGGCAGGTAGAAAATCAAGGCCTGCTACAGATGATTTAAGAACTATCTCGTCGATATTCGCATCCGGTGACATGAGCGCGTAATAAACAGTATTTTCAAGTGGCAGGGTGTGCGCATTGACGCCTAAACCAAGTGAGAGGCCACCTTGAGGATCGAAGTCAACAAGGAGAACTCGTCGACCAAGTTCGGCGAGCGCAGCTCCTAGGTTGATAGTTGAAGTTGTCTTTCCAACTCCACCCTTCTGATTAAAGATTGAGATTACTTTGGCGTTGCCGTGCTCGGTGATAGCTGCAGGGATGGGGAAATTCTTTGGCTCTCGCCCAATGAGAGTGGCGGTGGTAGCCACATCATCATCAAATGTCGATTTAGCGTTCAAGCGAGAAACCTCTTTTCAGTTACCGCGACTCTACGCGTATAGAGCGGCGAACTGCAAGTAAGGAAGTAGTGTTCCACCGTGGAAAATATCGTCGAACCGCTTGCTCGTACCGAGGAGATCACCTCGGAGCAGGCGAGCGATATAGCGCCCGAGAGCGCCTTTAGCGTCCATCTCGATAACTTCGATGGGCCCTTCGACCTGCTTCTCCAATTGATTTCTCGCCATAAGCTCGATATCACCGAGGTCTCGCTCAGTATTGTTACCGATGAATTCATCTCCTTCATCCGCTCCCTCGAGGCGAGCGGAGAAGGCTGGCGCTTAGACCAGGCCACTGAATTTCTAGTAATCGCGGCTACCTTGCTCGATCTCAAGGCTGCCCGACTTCTCCCTAGCGGTGAGATTGAGGATGAAGAAGATCTCGCCCTCCTTGAAGCTCGAGATATCCTCTTCGCCCGCCTACTGCAGTACCGCGCCTTCAAGGAGATTGCAGCATCCTTCCAAGATGCGATCGCAGCTGCCGATAAATCATTCCCACGCGTTGTAGCCCTTGATCCCGCACTGGCATCGTTGCTCCCTGAGGTCCTTATCGGAGTTGGCCCAGAGCGCTTTGCAGCCATAGCAGAGCGTGTCTTGACCCCTAAAGCGCCCCCTGTCGTTGCCGTCGAGCACCTTCATAGTGCGCTGGTGAGCGTGGCCGAGGAGTCTAAACTTGTGGTTGAGGCTTTACGGAAATCCCGAACCCTATCCTTTAGATCCCTCATCCAGGGGGCAGAGTCCACCTTGGTGGTGGTTGCTCGCTTCCTCGCACTCCTTGATCTCTACCGCCAAGGCGCTCTCCGATTTGAACAGGTAATCGCCTTGGGCGAGCTTCAGATTAGCTGGGTTGGCTCCGATGAAGGAGAAGTCGCGATCACCGATGAGTTTGATATCCCACCGCAATTTGAAGCAGAAAATCTAGAAGGTGAGTCGGAAAATGCTTGAGAACGAGATATCTACACCTGAGGTTGAGACTTTGCCGGCTGAGGTAGCGCCCGCCAGCTTCGACCTTGCCACGATAGGCCGTCAGATTGAGGCGATCCTCATGGTGGTTGATGAGCCTGTCACTGAAATTACCCTCGCCTCGGTCCTTCAGGTCCCAGTCGATCAAATTATCGCCGCGCTCGAAGCGCTGGTCCCGACCTACGAAGACCGGGGCTTCACCCTTAAAGCTATCAATGGTGGATGGCGCTTCTATAGCCACCCTGAATGCAGCGATGTCGTCGAGAAGTTCGTCCTGGATGGCCAGCAGAACCGCCTGACCCAGGCTGCCCTCGAAACTCTTGCAGTCATCGCCTACCGTCAACCTATCTCTCGCGCTCGAGTATCAGCTATCCGAGGCGTCAACGTCGAAGCGGTCATGAAGACCCTGGTCACACGTGGCTTGGTTGAGGAGTATGGCCTCGAGAACGAGACTGGGGCGATCCTCTATAAGACCACCAGCTACTTCCTCGAGCGTCTAGGTCTCAACGCGCTCACCGATCTACCCCCTCTTGCTCCTCATCTGCCTGATATCGATGGCCTCGATGAGATCCTCGATTCGCTTACCGACTAACCATCCCCGTACACTTCACCTAGCCCAAGATATATGGGCGTAGCCCGCACGCTGTGCGGGGGAGTTGACTGTCGAGAATGGATAGCCATCATGGCCGAGATGCGCCTGAATAAGATTATTGCCGACGCTGGAATCACAAGCCGTCGCGGCGCCGATGAACTCATCATGGATGGCCGGGTTACGGTCGATGGGAGACAGATCCGAGAGCTCGGAGCAAAATTTGACCCTGAAAAGCATAAAGTCGAGGTTGATGGCGAGACAATTACACGTTCTTTGTCTAAGACTTATCTAGCACTTCATAAGCCAAGAGGCGTTTTGTCAACGATGTTTGACCCAGAAGGTCGCCCATCTCTCGCCGACTTTATCGACCTTCGAACCGAGCGTCTATTTCACGTAGGGCGGCTAGATAAGGATTCAGAAGGGTTGATTCTGCTCACCAACGATGGAGATCTGACATTCAGGGCAACCCATCCTTCATACGGGCTAGAGAAGACTTACATCATTGAATTCGATGGAAAACTCCCGACAGGGGTCGACAAGGCCTTACTCAAGGGTGTCGAGCTAGAAGATGGGATGGGGAGAGTTCTCGCCTTCAAACATCTATCTCCTCAATGGCTTGAGGTAACGATCCACGAGGGCCGCTATCACATCATCCGCCGTCTGATGGAGGCTGTTGGTGTCGATGTCTTGCGGTTGATCCGAACCAAGTTTGGCCCAATCTCTCTAGGGGAGACACTTGAGGGAAGATGGCGCGATCTCAATAGCGCTGAATTGATAAGCCTGCAAAAGGCTTTAGATATAAATTAACAAATTGGTATCGTGCCTATTTAACGTTTTATTGATATATCCACAATCAATTCTGGTCAACGAAGGAAAGCAGTTTTATCGATAATTCAACGCTCAATCAATACCCTTAAATATCGATAAATATATTTTCTGGATTATGGGTCGACACCGGAGCATTGAACTGCTGGATCTCTGAGCAGGTAAAGAGGGCGTGAAGCGATTCCTCTATATATCGGCAAAACCATTTATATATAACCGCTGATTGTTACGACTACGGGTACCATTGGCCCATGTCAGTGCGTGCAATTAGGGGAGCCACTCAAGTGAGCGCTAATTCCGCCGACTCAATCGCAGCAGGCACTCGTGAGCTCATCTCTGAAATCTTGCGCAGTAATGGGATTAGCGCCGATGAGGTCATCTCAATCCTCTTTACAGCGAGCCCAGATCTGAACGCCTCATTTCCAGCGGCCGCGGTCCGAAACCTCGGTTTTGAAGGTACCCCGCTCATCTGCGCCGTAGAAATCGATGTCCCAGGCGCTCTTGAACGGACAATTAGAGTGATGGCGCATGTCGAAATTGAGCGAAGTAAGGAAGAAATTAACCATATTTACCTTCATGGCGCTAAGGCTCTTCGCGCAGATATAGCCCAGTAGGCGGGCTCAGTTATGTCGCTTTCGCACGTTCGAATCGTGGGTTCTGGCCTCATTGGTTCTTCGATAGGTCTAGCTCTCGTCCAAAAAGGGGTCGCCGTTACGATGGTCGACTCAGATCCACGAGCCCAAGCCCTTGCTCGAGATCTAGTAAAGAGCGCACCATCAGGAGATCCCGACCTAGTCATCTTGGCTTCTCCAATCAGTACCATCTCAGAGGCCCTCAAGAGCGAGCTAACCTCACCTGTGAAGTTAGGGTTTATGGATATCAGCTCAGTTAAAACTAAAGTTAAGGCTGAGGTATCAACTTCACCACTTGAAATGGGTCGATTCCTTCCCAGCCATCCAATGGCCGGGCGCGAGGTCGGGGGAGCAGAGTCAGCGCGAGCAGATCTATTTCGCGCAAGACCGTGGATTCTCGATAGCGCCGGGGTCGATCCTGATCTTCGACTCGCAGGGTTAGAGGTCATCTCACTTTTGGGAGCGGTTGCCATTGAGATGGATAGCAGATCCCACGATGAGGCGGTGGCTCTTGTTTCTCATCTTCCACAACTGGTCGCATCTCTTTTGGCAAGCCAACTTGAGGGCGCGGATGAAGCCTGGCTCGATCTGGCAGGAGCTGGACTTAGAGACACCATCAGAATTGCTGGCTCAAGCCCTGAGCTGTGGAAGGAGATCGTTGCGGCAAATAGCTCGGCGCTAGCGCCGCTACTTACCCGCTTCATTGAAGATGCGCAGCGACTACTTAAAGGGTTAAGTGATGAGAAAGTAGTTGCTGAGGTAATTGCAGCTGGCCAACGTGGAAGAGATTTGATTCCAGGTAAGCATGGTGGGCAACAACGCAGCTATACCTATCTGCCAATTGTTATTGAAGATAAGCCCGGACAACTTGCTGCGCTTTTTGATGAGTGCGCCAAAGCAGAAGTTAACGTGGAAGATCTCACAATCGAACATAGTCCTGGGCAATTTACTGGGCTCATCACGCTCGCGTTGTCTAAAGAGGGTGCTACGAAATTATCTTCTCATTTACAAGAAAAGGGATGGAGCGTTCACGTTCCACGTTAGGTAACGGCTGCGTTAAACGAATAGAATTAACTAACTTAAAGATGGGCTCATTGAAATGATTGTTGTAGCGCTAGATGGCCCGAGTGGTTCTGGCAAATCAAGCACATCTAAAGAGATTGCTATTCGCGCTGGTTGGAACTATTTAGATACTGGGGCGCTTTATCGCGCTGTGACATTCGTGGCTTTATCGATAAATAGTGAAAAAGCAGAAGATATTCTCAACAAGCTTGCACTCCAACCAATTACCTTTAATTCAGATCCTCGCGACCCGAAGATCTTTATCGGTGATTTAGATATCACTGCAGAAATTCGTTCTCATGACGTTACTGAGAAAGTTTCCATTATTAGCGCATTACCTGAAGTTCGCGCTGAACTTTTGCAGTTGCAGCGCAAGATCATTTCCAAAGCCGACAGAGGAATAGTTGTTGAAGGTCGCGATATTGGAACAGTTGTCTGTCCGGATGCAGCTCTAAAAGTCTTCCTGACTGCAGATATTGCAGCTCGGGCTCAACGCCGAGATGCAGAGTTGGCCACAGAATCCAAGGGTCTCGACTCTGTAGGAGCATCACTTTCAGCGCGAGATGAGATTGATTCAACGAGAAAAGTTTCACCTCTTGCTCCCGCATTCGACGCGGTTCATATCGATTCAACCGAGCTCAATCTCACTGAAACCGTCGATCGCATTTGGGAGCTGCTCTCTGAGCGTTCACTTCTGGGTCTGCCGATTGTTGCCATCTTAGGAAGACCAAACGTCGGAAAATCTACTCTTATCAACCGATTCATTGGTCGCCGTGAAGCGATTGTGGAAGATACTCCGGGTGTCACGCGAGATCGCGTTCAGTATGAATGCGAATGGGGCGGACGCCGCTTCATCATCATGGATACAGGTGGCTGGGAATCTAAACCAGATGGCATTTCAATACAGGTAAGTGCCAGCGCTGAATTGGCGATGCAAGAAGCAGATGTTCTCTGCTTTGTTGTCGATGCTCAAGTTGGTGCGCTTGATGAAGATGATATTTTGGTCCAAGAACTTCGTAAAGCAAAGAAACCAACCCTTCTAGTTGCTAACAAGGTCGATGGTGATAACGATGAGTCAGATGCGCATGCGCTTTGGAATATTGGTTTAGGTGAACCGCATTTTGTCTCTGCTTTGCATGGTCGTGGCAGCGGTGATCTTCTTGATGCAATTGTTCGTCTTATTCCTGAAGTTGGTGCGGCTCAAGTGCAGGACGGTTATCGCCGTATCGCTTTGATCGGTCGCCCAAATGTTGGTAAGTCCAGTCTTCTCAATGCCTTGGCTGGTGAGAATCGCTCAATCGTTGATGATGTAGCAGGTACGACCCGTGATCCAGTTGATGAACTGATTGAATTTGGCGGAAGCATCTGGCGCTTTGTTGATACTGCGGGCCTTAAGAAGCGGGCAAATCAGGCGAGCGGTACTGACTATTACGCGACCCTTCGCACACAGACAGCGCTCGAACGATGTGAATGTGCCGTGGTCGTACTCGATGCCTCAGTGCCTATTTCTGAGCAAGACTTAAGAATCATCACCATGGTGGAAGAGGCCGGCAAGGCGATGGTCATCGTGATGAATAAGTGGGATCTAGTCGATGAAGATCGCCGTGATCAGTTGGATAAAGAGATTGATCGCCACTTGGATCAGGTGGAATGGGCGCAGCGGGTAAACGTCGCAGCAAAGACAGGCTGGCATAGAGATCGTCTGGCGCCAGCTCTTCGAACTGCTATAGATTCATGGGAACGACGTGTTCCAACCTCAAAGCTGAATTCATTCTTGGGAGCGCTTATCGGAGCAACGCCACCTCCAGTGCGTGGCGGCAAGCAGCCAAAGGTTTACTACGCGACTCAAGCCGGAATAGCGCCTCCCAAGTTTGTTATTTTCTCCAGTGGCTGGATCGAAGCCTCATATCGTCGCTTTATCGAAAGGCGCTTGCGCGAGGAATTCAAATTTCCTGGCACACCAGTTCAAGTCGCAATCCGAGTGAAGGAAAGGGATAAGGAGTAGCCATGCTAACGATTCCCAATGCTCTGACTTTTGCTCGCTTTCTGGGAATCCCACTCTTTATCTACCTCGCGCTAGACCTAGAAGCAGATGGTTGGGCAATTCTCGTTCTAGCTATCGGGGGAGCCACCGATTACTTCGATGGAAAGCTCGCTCGCGCTTGGGGGCAGGAATCGAAATTTGGCGAGATCGCAGATCCGACGATCGACCGCCTTTATATCGCGGCAACCCTCGTAGTTCTTTATCTGAGAGATGCAGTACCGGCCTGGCTTATCGCAACTCTTGTTATCCGAGACATCTTCATGGCTGTAGTCGCTGCAGTTCTAGCGCTGAAGGGTTTTGCACCGCTAAAAGTTACTTATCTCGGAAAGGCTGCGACCTTTAACTTGCTCTACGCCTTCCCATTTCTTCTTCTAGCCCTCAATGAGAGCTGGTACGGGACGCTTGCATTTATCTTCGGCTGGGCCTTTGCAATTTGGGGGGTCTGCCTATATCTCGGAACCGCGGTTGGTTATTTCCGTACAGCGCTTCTGACCATTACAGTTCGTCCACACATCATCGAAGGGTAATTCCATGTCGCAGATTCCGGCTGATCTTCAGTACACAAAGGAACATGAATGGGTCGCCTCAACGTCAACGTCTCTGCGGATTCGAATGGGAATCACCGACTACGCGCAAGGAGCGCTCGGCGATATTGTCTATGTGCAGATGCCTAAAATTGGTGAAACGGTGATTGCAGATAAAGTCTGTGGTGAGGTCGAATCTACAAAGAGCGTCTCTGAAATCTTCGCTCCAGTATCTGGAACGGTGGTAGCGGTCAATAGTGATTTGGATAACGCCCCTGAGTTGATTAACTCAGATCCATATGGAGCTGGCTGGCTCGTTGAGATAGAAGTTCCAGAAGAGCCGCAAGGGCTGTTGAGCGCTACCCAATACGGCGAAATCACCGCGTAACGCTCCACTTGATTTATCAAAAGTAACTCTCTAGTGTCACCCTTAAGTTGACGTCCAAAGTCGAGAGTTTGTCGACCTAGAACTTCAACCTTTAACGCAAGATGAGAGAGCAAGGGGTTGGCTATGGCTGCAGCAGATGCAGATCGCGAACTCACCAGCACTCTCCACCTAGGTCTTCGTTCAGTAGTCGGAGCATCCCCATCCACTCTGATTGAAGATTTCTACAACCAAGCCTCAGATGAAGAGAAGTCAATCATTGATAGCGCTCTCTCTTCTACCGGCGAAAGCGCGATGATTTTTATCCATCGCGGAGCTCAGAAGGGATCTCGTTTTCTTGTCACACCCGAAGGTGTCACGATTGGACGCGCCCCTGAAAGCTCGATCTTTCTCAACGATGTCACGGTATCCCGTAAACATGCATCTATCGAGAAATCTGGAACTGGCTTCACCTTTAAAGATTCTGGAAGTCTTAATGGTTCCTATGTGAATAATGAATCTGTCGTCGAAAAGAAGTTAGTTACTGGCGACGAAATCCAAATCGGAAAATTTCATCTGCTCTTTATTGGGCCGACCACCACGGGGGAGAAGTAAGTTGAGCGTTCCAGCACGTGCCTACTTAAGTATTGGCGAAGTTTTAACAAAGTTACGTGGCGATTTTGCCGACATCACAATTTCTAAGATTCGCTTCCTTGAATCTGAAGGGCTGATTGAACCTCAGCGCACCCCATCTGGTTACCGCAAATTCACTACGACGGATCTTGAGCGCCTTCGCTATGTTCTCCTGGCGCAGCGCGATCAATACTTACCGCTTAAAGTGATCAAGGAGAACCTCGACGCACTCGATCGTGGCCTTCAACCAGCACCCGCCGGGGGAGCGCCATCACCGCGACCTTCGCTTGCAACTATTGATGGCGAATTTGCTCCTGCTACCTTTGCCGAACAATCTGAGATGCGCCTTAGCCGAGATGAACTACTCAAGGCTTCAGGTCTTGAAGATTCTCAACTTGTCGAACTTGAATCATTTGGTCTAATTGCAATCCGTGGGCGTCACTACGATGGAGATGCCCTCTCAGTAGCGAAGGCGGTTGCAGAGATGGCTGGGTTTGGAATTGAACCGCGCCACCTTCGCTCATTTAAGTCGGCGGCAGATCGTGAGATTGGATTAATCGAACAGGTCATCACGCCATTCACTCGACAGAAGAGCACGGAAGCGAAAGCTCGCGCTGAGGAAGTTCAGAAAGAGATCGCATCCCTTTCAGTTCGCCTCCATGCAGCTTTGGTTCGCGGTGGCCTTAATCGCCCCCGTTAACTTTCCTACCGCAATCGAAGCACTCCGCTCATTATGTTGATCCCAGTCGAAGTAGTTGGGGTTCGCATTGAGATGCCCTCCAACCAACCCATAGTGTTGCTCAAGGAGATTGAGGGAACTCGCTTTCTGCCAATCTGGGTAGGTGCGGTTGAGGCGACAGCGATTGCATTTGCTCAACAAGGGCTAGAGGCGAGTAGGCCGTTGACTCATGACTTGCTGCGAGACTTACTTGATCGAGTAGACATAACGTTAACCTCTGTCCACATCACATCCATTAAGGATGGCGTCTTCTTCGCCGAGATGAATCTGCGGGGCAAGGATGGAGCGCTAGAACCGCTCTCTGCTCGCCCTTCCGATGCTATAGCTATCGCTCTTCGCACCAAGAGCAACATCATGGTCAGCAATGATCTTCTGGATGAGGTCGGAATCGATATCCCTGAACAGGTGGCCGGCAACGCGAGCGCCGTAGGGGACCAAGAGCTAGAAGCTTTCCGCGAATTTCTCGAGGGGATTAACCCGGAAGACTTTGCGGGATAACGCTCAAAAGTCTCAACCTCAACCTGAGGTTTTATCCGTGTCGCTCATCGATTTAGCGAGGCTGCGGGCGTAGCCTTAGCGCATCCCCACTACCTGAAGGCGAGCCCCCTCTCGTGACAGAACAAGAATTCGAAATCGGCTATCGCGGCGCAACTGCATGTTCTGCTGCCGGAATTTCTTATCGTCAACTCGATTATTGGGCGCGCACAGGTTTAGTAGAACCTTCCATTCGTACTGCAACAGGATCAGGTAGTGCACGCCTTTATGGTTTTCGCGATATTTTGGTTTTGAAAATTGTTAAGCGCCTTCTTGATGCGGGAGTATCGCTTCAAAACATTCGCACCGCCGTCAATTACCTTCGTAATCGCGGGGTCACTGAGCTGGAGAGCATCACCCTTATGAGCGATGGCGCATCTATCTACGAATGCGCCAGCCCAGATGAGATCGTTGACCTACTTGCCGGCGGACAAGGTGTCTTTGGAATTGCAGTCGGCAAGGTCTGGCACGAGGTTGAGGGTTCGCTGGCTTTACTGCAAGGTGAGGTCAATGGCGAAGTCGTCGGTGGCGAAAATAACGATGAACTCTCGCTTCGTCGAAAGGCGAAAGGCGCCTAACGCACATATATTTCCTTCCCTAAGTATGTAGGGGAGTGGTGCCGTGGCAGATTATCAAGGTTTTGAAGATCGCCATATTGGACCTTCGGCTTCTCAAGAAGAAGAGATGTTACGTGTACTCGGTTATGACAACCTCAAGAGCTTTATTTCAGATGTAGTTCCTTCAAATATCGCAATCGAGAAATCTCTTGCTAAGACGTTAGATGCGGCAAAGAGCGAAGTTGAAGTCATTGCCGAACTACGCGAGTTAGCTGAACAGAATCAGGTATTTACTTCACTGATCGGTTCTGGATACTACGGAACTATCACTCCGCCTGTCATCAAACGAAATGTTCTTGAAAATCCGGCTTGGTATACCGCCTACACGCCCTACCAACCAGAGATTTCACAAGGTCGCCTAGAAGCGCTCTTCGCTTTTCAAACTGTTGTCTGTGACATGACAGCGCTTGCACTCTCTAACGCATCGATGCTTGATGAAGGAACAGCGGCGGCTGAAGCGATGACGCTTGCGCGACGCAGCTCTAAAGCGGCAGATTCTGCTGTCTTTGTCATCGATTCACATGTGCATGCGCAGACAAAGGCAGTTGTTGCCACACGTGCAAAGCCGCTTGGGATTGAAATTCTCGAATGCGATGCACTCAATATTCCGAGCGGTACCGAGTACTTCGGTGTTCTCGTTCAGTATCCAGATACCACTGGTGCAATAACTGATTACTCATCACTTTCTGAGAGCGCACATGCAATTGGCGCGCTTGTCATTGCAGCGACAGATTTATTGGCACTGACTTTGATCACTCCTCCCGGAGAATGGGGTGCTGATATTGCAGTTGGCAGCGCACAACGTTTTGGGGTTCCGATGGGCTTCGGCGGACCGCATGCCGGATTTATGGCAGTGCGTGCAGGTCTTGAAAGATCTCTTCCGGGTCGATTAGTTGGACAGAGTGTGGATGCACATGGCAACCCAGCATTTCGCTTGGCGTTACAGACTCGCGAGCAACATATTCGCCGCGATAAGGCGACCTCAAATATTTGTACCGCTCAAGTACTGCTCGCCAATATGAGCGCTTTCTATGCGATGTGGCATGGTCCGAAGGGGCTGAAGAAGATTGCAGAACGAGTTCACAATTACGCAGCTCAATTTGCCGCAGTTGTTGAGACTGAAAATAAGAGTTACTTCGATACTTTGACGGTCAAGGTTGCAGATGCTGATGCAATTCACCAAGCAGCACGTAGCCTACGAATCAATCTAGGTATTGTTGATTCACGCCACGTAAGAATCTCCTTTGATGAGACTGTGACCGATTCACTCTTTGCAACGATCTCAGCTCTCTTCGGTGTTCAGGTAAAGCCGGCACAGGGGAGTGGTATCGCAACTAAGTTAGCTCGCACATCAACCTTTCTACAGCACCCAGTCTTTAACACTTACTTCTCAGAGACTTCGATGCTTCGTTATCTGCGCACCTTGGCTGACCGCGATTTAGCGTTAGACCGCACCATGATCCCGCTCGGTTCATGCACAATGAAACTCAATGCGACAACCGAAATGGAAGCGGTGACCTGGCCAGAATTTGCCTCGCTTCACCCATTTGCTCCAGCAGATCAGAGCAAGGGAACTCGTACCCTGATCGATCAACTCTCTAAGTGGCTCGTAGAAATCACTGGCTACGATGCAGTCTCATTGCAGCCAAATGCGGGTAGCCAAGGAGAGTTCGCTGGGTTGTTAGCAATCCGCAATTATCACGATTCACGCGGTGACCAGAACCGAAATATCTGCCTCATTCCTTCAAGTGCTCACGGAACGAATGCGGCAAGCGCGGTAATGGCAGGCATGAAGGTTGTTGTCATTGAATGCGATGAGCATGGCAATGTCAGCGTTGCCGATCTCAAAGCCAAAATCGCAGAACATGGATCAGCGCTTGCGGCGCTGATGGTTACCTATCCTTCAACTCACGGCGTATTCGAATCTGCCATCTCTGAGATTTGCGTGATGGTTCATGAAGCAGGTGGGCAGGTTTATGTAGATGGCGCCAATCTCAACGCTCTCGTTGGCACATCACAACCAGGGAAATTCGGTGCAGATGTTTCGCACCTTAATCTCCATAAAACTTTCTGTATTCCACATGGAGGTGGGGGACCAGGTGTTGGACCAGTTATTGCGAAGGCACATCTGGCTCCCTTCTTACCTAACCATCCACTCGATGCCAGCGCAGGACCTGCAACGGGTCCCGGACCAATCTCTGCAGCTCCCTTTGGTTCAGCGAGCATCTTGCCAATCTCATGGGCATATATTCGTTTGATGGGGGGAGCAGGACTTACTCATGCAACTGAGGTAGCAATTCTTAATGCAAATTACATGGCGGTAAGGCTGCGTGACTCTTACCCAATTCTCTACACAGGCGATAAAGGTCTGATTGCACATGAATGCATTCTTGATGTGCGAGAAATTACCAAAGTTTCAGGAGTCACAGTCGATGATATTGCTAAACGTTTGATGGACTTTGGTTTCCATGCGCCAACGATGTCCTTCCCTGTTGCTGGAACGCTCATGATTGAACCTACGGAGTCCGAAGACATTATTGAGATGAACCGATTTATCGATGCGATGATTGCCATTCGCTATGAAATCCAAGAGATCATGGACGGCAAGGTAGCGGTCGAAGAATCAGCTCTTCGCAACGCACCTCACACAATCGGAGCCATTGCGGCCTCTGAATGGAACCGCAGTTATTCACGTGAACGTGGTGCATTCCCTGCAACTCTGACAGGTTTGATTCCAGGTGAACTTATTGGCATGAAGGGCAAGTATTGGCCCACCAGCGGCCGTATAGACGGGGCATACGGGGATAGGAACCTTGTCTGTTCCTGCCCACCCATCGAAGCCTTCGCCTGATTCCTTTTACTTTACATAATGTAACTTATCGGCGTTAGGCCGTAAGCGTCGAGATAGCCCCCAGAGCGTGGTCTGCCAGAGAGCTTCAATGACGATCGCTCTACTCATCTTGGAGACTCCGTTGATGCGTTCTACAAAGGTAATGGGAACTTCTACGAGTTTTGCACCAGCGAGCGTTGCCGCCATCGCCATCTCAATCTGAAAACAATATCCAGTTGCAGTCATTTCGGTTAACTTCAACTTATTTAATAAGTCAGCGCTGTACACGCGAAAGCCTCCGGTGAGATCGTTAAGTGGAATACCAAGTGCGATACGAGCATATTTCGTTCCAGATTTAGATAACAATTGTCGACTCTTAGGCCAATTAACGACCGATCCACCAGGCATCCATCTCGTTCCTAAGGTGATGGAGAGTTTATCGTCTGTGGCATCTAACATGGCAGGCAGATCTGCAACGCGATGCGAACCATCAGCATCCATCGTCACAATCTTTGAATATTTTCCAAGGGGTAGAACATGAGCGAATCCTGCTCGATAGGCCGCACCTAAACCAGCTTTTCCGGGACGGCGAAGAATTTCTACCCATGGAAGTTTGAGCGATTGCACGATATCTGCAGTCTTATCCGGTGAATTATCGTCAAGTATGACAACATCAAAATCTCGTTTTTGGTGAAGGTCTTCAAGAGAGCGTAGAAGTTCGACGATAGAAGTTGATTCGTTGTACGTCGGGATCAAAATTACTGGTTTCATCGCACTCCTTTCACTACCAATTCAAAGCTGATATTAATCTATCTACGCTCGCTCCCAGACCGTACTCCTCTTTCATAGCGTAGATTTTTGAGAGATCCTTTGGAGCTTTAGGCATAGCAATATCTAATTGAGGAAGGGCTACATCCTTTGCACAGTGAACGAGTGTTGGAGCAATTTTGAGATAATCCGCACCCTCAACAATCTTCTTGGCAAGATTTGCTGTCAGGCCTGTATGACCGGACCGAGCGCCTTCCAGGGCCTCATCAACGGTGGCGAAATGGTTAGCGATAATCGCAGCCCCCTTCTCGCCAATTCCCTTAACTCCCGGTAGCCCATCTGATGGATCACCACGGAACATCGCAAAAAGTGCGTAGCGATCACCGGGAATTGAATACTTATCAGCAACCCATTTGGTATCCACCAAATCATGTTGCGAAACACCTCGCGCAAGATAAACAACTTTTACATCACGTCGGTCATCTACTAGTTGAAAGAGATCCCTATCCCCCGTGACAATGCGGATTGGTCCCTTCTCTTGCGCTGCAAAAGTTGCCATCACATCATCTGCCTCATAATCATCTACCCCGACCATTGGGATGCCGAATTCATCAAGGAGGTCTAGTAGAACTGGAATCTGTGGCGTAAGTGTTTCTGGCTCTTCTTCCTCATCGCCTTCTTCCTCCAAACGGTTAGCTTTGTAATCTGGAAATAGGTCTACTCTCCAAGAAGGGCGCCAATCACCCTCGATGCAAGCGACGATTCGATTGGGTGAATACATGCCAATTAGACGCGCAGTCATATCGAGATAACCGCGAATTGCATTTATTGGCATACCGGATGGAGAGAGAAGAGTGTCAGGCATTCCGTAGTAGGCGCGATACCAGAGTGAGGCGCTATCCAATAGCATCAGTGTCATACATCCGCCAACATATCTGAAATAACTCCGCGATCTAATCGCCTTATTCCTTCTCGACAAACTGACCTCAACTCCTCAGATGCACCGCCAATTTGAGTCAATAAATCAATGAGTTGACGAATGCTTCGCACGAAATCACCCACGGTCATGTCCGTACCTTTCAAAACGCTACTGAGCGAGTGCCCATTAGCCCAGCGATATGCGGGATAGCAGAATCCAAAGTCTGGTTCTCTCTGAGTCTTTACATCAAACTCATTCTCTATATCTTCGAGTTCAACCCAAATCTTTGCCACCGCAGCAAGTGAATTAGCAACATTCTGATTAGGCATCTTGGGTGCATAGTTTTCAGCGCTGCGACTTTCATAGATCATCGCCGAGGCGACAGAAAGAAGCTCTGGAGCGTTGAGATCTCTGAGCACTCCCCTACGAATTGATTCTGTGAGAAGAAGGTCTGATTCCGCATATATCTTCGCAAGAATCTTTCCTTGTTCGAGCGGTTTCTCTCCTTCGATATAGCCAAGATGCATCAGAACATTGCAAATGCGATCGAATGTCTTAGCAATCACGTGGGTGCGATTCTCCACTCGCGCTCGTAAACCGTCAGATTCACGATTCAGGCGATCTGCACGTTCTGCGATGCGGGCGTGAGTTTCGCGATCGCTACAAGGGTGGCAGGCATGCTGACGAAGCCCCCGTCGCATTCCATCGAGCTCATTCTCCAAATGCAATCTCTGGCGCTGATCAAAGGTGCGTCGGCCATCTCGCTTGCTTAGTAACTTCTCTAACTCTTTAATTTCAATTCGAATACGTGAGTACTCGTTGAAATCACCGAGGTGACATTGCGCAGAATCAGTAAGTTCAGCGGCAAGTGATTCATTCTTTCTGATCTGTCGAACCAACCCCACTACCGCTCGGTCTGCCTGGAACTGAGCAAAAGATGATTCCAAAGAACCTCGAGCGCGTTCACGGCCAAAACGGGCGATGAGATTGATCGACATGTTGTAGCTGGGGGTAAATGAAGAACGCAAGGGATAGGTGCGAGTGGATGCAAGCCCTGCAGCAGTTGCTGAATCAACCGTTGGAGACCATTGCACGACAGCATTACCTTCAATGTCGATACCACGACGACCAGCGCGACCAGTTAATTGGGTGTATTCACCTGGAGTAATTGAGACGTGTGCTTCACCATTCCACTTAGTTAACTTTTCTAGGACAACGGTTCTAGCTGGCATATTGATTCCCAGCGCAAGCGTCTCGGTTGCGAAGACCGCCTTCACTAAACCGCGCTTAAAGAGATCTTCGACTGCTCCCTTAAAACTAGGAAGAAGGCCGGCATGGTGTGCAGCGATTCCGCGTTCTAAAGCCAGTAACCAATCGCGATATCCGAGAACCTCTAGATCCTCCTCCGCTAAGTTCTGGGTGTATCTCTGCGCTGTAGTAATTATTTCCAAGCGTTCTTCGGCGCTCGTTAACTTAATTCCCGCTTGCAAACATTGCTTAACAGCCGCATCACAACCAGCTCTTGAGAAGATAAAAGTGATTGCCGGTAGCAGATTTTCGCGTTGCAACTTATCGATGATATCTGCGCGCGTCAGGCGATTTTCGGTGTCACCATACCTATCGCGACGACCACGAGGCGTCTTTACTCGGCGCAGAGCTTCGCGTTCGAGACCAAGAATCTCAGGGTTAACTCGACCGGGTTCAACAAAGAGATCAATCAAGCGATTGCCGATGAGAACGTGTTGATAGAGCGGAATAGGACGTATTTCAGAGACTATAACTTCGGTACTCCCCCGCACCTCACCGAGCCATTCACCGAACTCTTCAGCGTTAGATACGGTAGCAGAGAGTGAAATAACTTGAACGCTCTCCATAAGATGGATGAGAACTTCTTCCCAAACAGCTCCACGGAACTTATCTGCCAGATAGTGAACCTCATCCATCACTACCGAGCCGAGATTAGTGAGGGTAGACGAATTGGCATAGAGCATGTTGCGAAGCACCTCTGTCGTCATTACCAGCACATCGGCATCGGAGTTGATGTTGGTATCTCCGGTTAGTAGCCCAACTCGATCTTCACCAAAGCGTTCTACAAATTCAAAGTACTTCTGATTTGATAGCGCCTTTATGGGAGTTGTATAGAAGCATTTCTTCCCACGTGAGAGAGAAGAGAATGCAGCAAACTCGCCTACGACTGTCTTTCCTGCGCCAGTAGGTGCTGCTACAAGAACAGCCTTGCCATCTTCGACAGCTTGGCAGGCTTGGATTTGAAACTCATCAAATCCAAATTCAAATTGGCTGATAAATTCAGTTGTAAGAGGATGAGTTCCTCTTTTCTTTGCCGCCGCGAATCTCTCGGCAGGGGTAGCTACAGACTCCACGTTAACCCAGCCCCTCGAATGCATTCCGCCGAGATTGGCGCAGGCCCAATTCTCTCCCCATCTGCGTAAGCGATCGCCTTCGCCGTGAGTTTCACCTTAGAGCTGCGCATCATCTTCACCTTGGGATGAGAAATATGCGAACCTGAGTAGACCTTGGGGAAGACTTTCAGGAACTCGACCTTGCTGACAGGCTCGAGGATCATGACATCGAAGAGACCATCGTTGAGTTGAGCTTGTGGGCATACATACATGCCGCCGCCATATGAGCGACCATTACCTATGGCGATCAACATCGCCTCTGTCAAAATCTTCTCTGTATCTAGTTCGATTTCATAACGTAGCGGCTGAAATCTCGGTAACTCCATTGCGATAGCCACGTTGTAACGTTGTGGACCCTTTGGCCAAGAGAGCGAGTTTGCTCGCTCATTAACGACTGAATCAAAGCCTGTGCTTAAGATGGCAGCGAACCATTCTGAATCAACATTTCCTAGATCAATAGGTTGCGGATTCTCTTGCGTGACCCGATCTAGATAAGAGGTGATGTCATCGAGAGACCATCCCAGCGTTCTGACGATGTCATTGCCGGTCCCCGCTGGCATTGGAGCAAAGGGAATTTTTCTAGGGACTACCAATTGGAGTACTAGATGAGCCAATCCGTCTCCCCCAACGCTAATAACCCCCTGGCACTCATTGGTGTTCAGGAAGCTCTCGAGATCTCGCTTAAGTTCATCAGCGGTAGCACCTGAGAAAGTACGATATTGAATCTGGCGCTTTGAAAAGTACTCAACAACTTCTTGGCCCACGAGCGAACCCTTACCGCGACCAGACTGAGGATTGATTGCGATCGCCCACATGGGACGACCCTATCGGCTATTCATTGATTGAGGTCGGTGCTTCAATCTGCGTGCTGCGAGTTTCTATCGCTTCGGCTTTCTTATCGCGTTTCCTGTCTACCAGAAGTGCTATTCCACCTGCCATGAAGTAAAACAGAATGAGTGGCGCAGAGAGCAGAACCATGCTGAGCGGATCCGCCGTTGGTGAAAAGGCAGCTACGACAAGGCAGATAGAGAATATCCAAGCGCGCCAAGGTTTTAAGATTGTGCTGCCTCGTAGAAAACCGATGAGGTTGAAGGTGAGAAGAAAAATTGGAAGCTCAAAGGCGAGACCAACGAGTAAAATAAGCCGCAGAACAAAATTCAGATAATCATCAAAACGAACTAAGTTACTGACCGCGTCAGGAGTAAATCCAAAGAGTGCAGTAATAGCAACCGGGAGGATCAAGTAACCAAGCGTTGCACCCATAATGAAGAAAGGCGTCGCAGCTGTTACAAAGAGAACGCTATTTCGCTTCTCTTTCCTATGAAGCGCCGGAGCGATGAAAGCCCAGAGCTGATACAGCCAAAATGGAGCAGAGACGATAACTGCTGTCATGAGAGCTACCTTGATTTGTAGATCGAGTGGCCCCAAGACGCCGCTTATATAAAGCGCGCCACAGCTTTCCGCACCTGCTGCTTGAGCAGCGCGAAGGTCACAGACAGGTTTAGCTAAAGTGACGATGATTGAATTGTAAAAATACCATCCCCCACCAAAAGCCACGACGATTGCGATTGCAGAACTAAGAACTCGTTTTCTGAGTTCTCGTAAGTGGTCGATGAGCGGCATCTGTCCTTGTGGTGAAGATGCCATCAGATTACTTCTCTTTTTTGCCGTCTTCTTCAATTACGGAATCGTCGGCCTTCATCTCTTTCATCTCACTCTTAAAGATTCGCATGGAACGGCCGAGAGAACGGGCAGAATCAGGAAGGCGCTTAGCACCGAAAAGAACCAGCACAACAACAAGCAGGATGACGATTTCTCTTGGACCTAAATTCATCTTGTGAACCCCTTAACGTCAGATTTGAACCAAGATTACACCAGGACCCTTTGAATGGGTAGGCGGGGAAGTTACCCCTGATAACGATTGAGTATCGATTGCGCCCTGTTTGCGAGTTCACTTCTGATTTCTGCAGGTGAGAGCAGCTCTACTGCCCCACCGGCGGCCAGGACAGATCGCACAATCCAATGTTGTGAAAAGGATGAACCTTGAAAGATATCTCCTGTTGCTAAATCATCTTGCTCGAAACGTTCAGCAACATCTCTTGTGGGTCTGACTACCCTCAATTCGAAATCAATCTTCTCTGGAGTTTGCGCTGGCGCACTCGATGGTCGCTCAACGTCAGCACTTTCAGCTGACTGAATTCTATCTACTCGGAAATGTCTGAAATCAAGAACCGCGTAGCAGTAAGCATGTAAATACAGATATCCCTGGCTCTCGATCATCTCCAGCGGGAGGATTACTCTTGATGAAATCTCATCTTTGTAAAGCGAGTGATATGAGATCTTGAGTCCACCTCGCTTAGCTATTGCATCAGCGATCAGAGTCTTTATTTGTGGGTTGAAATTACTGGTTGCTGACAGCGCTAAAGGAAGATTAATTAGCTCGGCAATACGATGTGAGAGTAAACTAATTGCTTCGATAAGATCTGCTCTGTCAGTAGCTATTGTCGAACGCAGGACATCTAGTCCGAGAACTAGCGCAACGCCCTCTTCATGCGTGATGGAACGAGGCCTTGCCAGTGTGGGCGCATTTCTAATCGTGACATAACCAGATTCAAAATCTAGATCCATGAGTTCTAGCGGTGTGTAGCCAGGAAGCCCGCACATCCATAGCGTCGTTAAATCACTTGCCATCTGGTCCGGGGAGACTTCAAAGACTTCGGCCAGATCTACAAGCGAGATTCCCTGGTGCGTATTGATGTAGGGAACAAGATCAAGCAGTCGAGCAGTGTGCTCTAGAGGGTTGGTCGCCTTTCTTGCATCCTTCTTAACCATGCGCCCGGGCCAAATCTTTGAGGCTTTCGATAATGATTTCGCGTAGCTCAGGCGGTGATTGAACGTAGACATCATCTCCGTGCCAGAGAACCAAGGCGGCAAGGCTCTTCATATCCAGGATCGGTACTTGAATCTGATCCCATTCCCCTAAAGGTTGCGTCGATGATGCCAGCGCTCGTAAGGAGGCACCCTTGCCGCGACGGACATCTATAACGGCGCGTGTGTTACTAAGCGTTTCGAAGATTCTCTTGGAGTCAAAGTTCTCGGGAGTTTCAAAGTCCTTCGGTCCTCGTTTGATAACAAAGTTTCCAATCACGCGATCAAAGCGAAAGGTACGAATCTCCTCGATACTTTGATCGACCCCAGTGAAATACCAGAGACCAGAACGAGTCGATAGCCCAATGGGCACAATGCGTCTTTCATCCTCTGACAAATCAAAGTTCCGGTATGTGAACTCAAGTATTTGATGTTCAGCGATAGCTCGCGTAATGATTGGCAGGTCTAAGCCCGCGTCAGAGAAGGCGGGGACGGAGTCAAGCAAATTTGCGTCGTCAACTGCAATCCCCAGTGAATGCAACTTTACGAGCGCCCGTTGCGCAGCATCATCGAGAGAGGCGCCTTGCCAGGCTGTTGCCGCCAGAGATAAGAGTGAGATCTCAAGAGCAGTTACTTCGCCAAGATCGAGTTGGTACTTCTCTTGCTTGATGCGATATCCAGCTTCATCGTTAAAGAGCGGGTCAAAGGATCCGACTTCAATCTCTATTCCAAGTGAGCGCAGATCATCCTTATCTCGCTCGAACATTCTCTCTTTGGATTCAGGGCTACCTTCATAGCCCTCAACGGTCTCAAACAACTCTGATTTGGTTATGAATCTCTTCGTTGCTAAGAGCGCAATAGTGAGATTGATGAGTCTCTCACTCTTCCGGGACACCGTATGCGCCCTTTGCTGGTCGACGTCTTCGTGCCAATACATCTACTCCGGGCGCCATGCGCCTGCTTTGAATCAGAAATCCAGTATGGCCAATCATTCTCTGTTGGGGGCGCACCGCTAAACCTTCATGGTGCCAGCCTCGAACAATAGTTTCGGAACTCTCTGGTTCTGTGAAGTGGCCATCTTCCTTAAGCGCTTCCGCTGTTGCAGATAGTTGAGTCGTAGTTGCTACATATGCGAGAAAAACTCCACCAGGTCTAAGAACTTCCGCAGCCTTTGCTACGCACTCCCAAGGGGCGAGCATGTCGAGAATTACTCGGTCGTACTGTGTTGATAACTCTTGATCTTGCAACGAGCCAACATCGAGACGCCAATTCTCTGGCTTTTCTCCAAAGTAATTCACAACATTTGCTGTCGCATTTTCTGCAAAATCATCGCGTCTTTCGACAGAGTGAACACTGCCTTCAGCTCCGACGGCGCGAAGAAGGGAGAGAGTAAGAGCGCCACTTCCAACCCCAGCTTCAAGAACTCGAGATCCCGGATAGATATCAGCAACTCCAACAATCATCGCTGCATCCTTGGGATAAACAATCGTTGCTCCGCGAGGCATCGAGAGAACGTAATCAGCAAGAAGTGGGATGAAGGCTGTGAACTTCAACCCAGCAGTAGTTGAGACGACAGAACCCTCGGGCAGGCCAACCAAGTCATCATGGTTAATCCACCCCTTATGAGTGTGCCACTCCTTACCGGGCGTAATTGTGAAGCTATATAACTTCCCCTTTGGATCAGTCAGTTGAACGCGATCGCCAATTTGGAAGAAACCTGGAGTAGACACAGGTGGCATCTTAGGTGAAAGGCGGCACCTTTGTTCAGGGCTGCGCTGTATCGTGCGCACAATGGAGATGTTGCGGTTATCCCCCAGTCGAATCAACGATTTCACCAACTGTCCGCAACTCTATAAATATCGCGCGATTGATCAGCTACCCGAACCGCCTAGTATCGATGCTGAACGAGGGAAACTCGTGCATGCAGTTTTGGAAGACCTTTTTGAGCTCCCTGCAGCAGAGCGAACTATAGATTCGGCCCGCGCGGCATTGCCTATTCGCTGGCAAGAAGCGCTGGCGGAAAAACCAGAACTCTCCACCTTGGTTCTAGATGAGAAAGAGTGGATGGATCGCGCAACCTCACTCTTGCAAAACTACTTTATGTTAGAACAGCCGCATACCTTTGAATCAACCTATCGCGAATTGCATTTAGAGCGAAATTTGAGTGATGAGATGTATCTACATGGGTATGTCGACCGCATCGATGTTGCACCAACCGGACAAGTTCGCATCGTTGATTACAAGACAGGTAAATCTCCCAAGCCTGGCTGGGAAGAGAAGGCGCTCTTTCAACTGCGCGTCTATGCCCTCCTCTACTGGCAGAACGAAGGAGTTCTCCCCTCGCTGCTGCAGCTGATCTATCTCGGAGATTCACAGCTAGTGAAGAGTTCACCCACTGAAGCTCAACTGCTTTCTACCGAGAAGATTCTAAAAAATATCGGTGCTGAAATTCTCACTGCGATTGAGACAAACCACTTTCCAACGAAAAAGTCACGTCTCTGTGACTGGTGCTTCTTTAAGACAATCTGCCCTGCGCATGTAAAGCCTTAACGACTAATTAGCGTTGAAGTACTTCGCTTCTGGATGATGGACAATAATCGCAGAGGTAGATTGCTCTGGGTGAAGTTGGAACTCTTCAGATAGCTCTACGCCGATACGGCCTGGCTCGAGCAGTTCGCATAACTGAGTCTGCTGTTCAATATCGGGGCAGGCCGGATATCCAAATGAGTAACGAGATCCTCTGTAACCTTGATCGAGAATGCCCTGAATATCTGGCGCATCATCGCCACGAACAGCCATCTCTTCGCGAATGCGAGCGTGCCAATGTTCTGCCAAAGCTTCTGTGAGCTGTACTGATAAGCCGTGAAGTTCGAGATACTCGCGATAGGCGTTGGCTGCAAAGAGTTCGTTCGCTGCTTTACTGACTGTATTTCCCATAGTGACAACATGGAAGGCAACAACATCTACTTTTCCGGATTCACGAGAGGCGAAGAAATCTGAGAGACAGAGTCTGCGATCTCGTCTCTGTCGTGGGAATGAGAAGCGCACACGCTCCTTTCCTTTCTCGGGACCTTCGTGATGCAGAATGACTAGATCATTTCCGTCGGAGACGCATGGGAAATATCCATAAACGACAGCTGCTTCCAGCCAACCCTTAGATTGCACTTCATTGAGAAGTGCGCGAAG